>Ga0153949_1000071_pt1 | contig 32698 bp, 28 predicted proteins | sample TSNJ033MetaG_FD_104705 | JGI IMG/M metagenome (GOLD analysis project Ga0153949, IMG submission 104705) | Attine ant fungus gardens microbial communities from New Jersey, USA - TSNJ033 MetaG | ecosystem: Host-associated > Fungi > Mycelium > Unclassified | place: USA: New Jersey, Wharton State... | reverse complement strand
CCGCAACAAGCAAACAGGTGCTAAGACACGGTCCTGGCCATTGGGCCAAGGATCAACAGGATAGAGCTACGTACAAATGTCCAGAAGTATGTGTGTATGTGTATGGTAGATGGGTGAGGTTTATGTTTGGGCATGACAAGGAAAACAGGGGAAGCCCCAGCATCCAGGTCTCCCATCCTATCAGACGGGTCCATCCTCCACGTCGGCGAGCCACGGAAACTCAGTACAGGCACAAAGTACTGTATTCCTACAGTCACTTCTCCCCTGCGAGGTATCTCACTCTTCCCAGTCCTACGAGTACCACCAAGCTCGATTATCGGTACATTGAAGGGTTTTGCTGTCATGTCACAGTCCCCCCTGTGACACATTGTCACGACGGCCTCGCGCGAGAGCTTTGTCACATTATTTATACCTATTCCTCACCCTTTGTATCAGTTTACCAACCACCTCAGTCATAAGCTGGAAAATTGCAGTAGTATACTAGTCTTGTTCTCCACTTAGTAGACTCCTCCAGAATCCAATCTGTTCATTCTCTGTACTCTCAAGCACCTTCATTGATCAAGTAAGGACCAGTGTAGAGGCTGATCCAACCCAATAGTTGAGATCAAGCCTTCCTGGAGTAAACCAGAGTCCCTGCTTGACATGTCAGTGTGTCATGGTTCTATGGTTGGTGGATGTTGGGTGTTGATAGTTAGAAGTTGGCACTAGAGGCAGTTGTATCATAGGGTTAAATGTTGCTGGTAGTAAACAATATAATTTGGGGCTGCTGATCAGTTATCACTTCTTGGAAGCTTAACTTGGCTCTCCCACCAGCCTCTTTTGAGTTATATATTAGAGGTTCATTGATCTCACTTGCAATATAGATCTAATTTTAGAGCCACAAAATACCCAAAAAACTATAGCTTCTTTGTATGAGATTATTAAACACTAGATATTCTTTTTTCTTTATTTTTTTTTCTCTCTAAGAGCCTAGAGATATGTCTGCTGTCTGGGAGTTATTCAACTCTATTTGTAATTGATATAAAAGTACACTATGATCCTTTTGTCTACATACACTGAGGCTATAACTTTCTTTTCTTCTATTAGGGACATCTAATAATTTATTCTAGTTTCTATGATACAAGTACAAGAAATAGTCTAGACAATTAGACTTACTGGAATAAAATATGTTTTGAGACAGAGGAACAAGCAAAAACTTGAATAGAGTAGAAAATGGAACTTATCCTACTTTCTAGTTTACCTAGCCATTTGAACCCCTTAATATACTTTGGCTGAGATGCACTTTTCCAGCAGACTTCCTACCTTCTTTTTCTTTTGCTTGAGTTCTCTCAACCACTCTTTGTTAATGTATTTTATCTACTTTCTACCAAACATGAGTTCTACACTCATTTAGGGTATTTCAATGACCACTCTAGGTAATAGTACATATAAATTGTTTCTAAACTTGGCTGAGACCCAAAACAGTAGCTTATTATCTAACTTATTAGCTATCTATCTGTTATTTCTTGCAGTATAAGCTTATATAAGGTTTTTATCTAGGTCTCTAGCCCAACTTAAACCCTTTATTAATTCTGAGTGAAGTTGACATTGTATTGTTTATCAGCTTGCTGTGCTCTCTTTCTACAATGGTCTATGTAATAGCAGGTAGTATTATCTGTTAGATTGTTGTGCTCTCTTTCTCTAACAGTCTGCAAGGTCATAGTTAGCTTGCATTACTTACTGTTTATTTTGTATTAATTTTTCTTAATTTTTACTGGGTTTTACAGTGTTTATTGAGAATTTAAAGTGAAAAAGTATATTGAAAAAACTTGGAGATAGGTACAGTTTGCTTCAATTTTATTCTAATTTCTTTTGATTTTTTCTGAATCCTGAAATTTATTTGAATTTATTTGAATTTTTGAGTGAAAAGAAAGGTATTAGGTAAAAAGCTTGGGAACAGGTATAGTTTCATACAATTTTGGTATAACAGTATTGTCTGTCAGTATACTATGCTCTTTATGACAGTAGTAGAAACACTGAAAAATAGTATTTTTACTGAACTTTACTGAGAATCTAGAGTAAAAAACTATGTTGACAAAAGCTTAGGGACAGATGTAGTTTTAATCTGATTTTTTTCTGAATTTTGTAGAATTTATTGAGCATTATTAGGTAAAACTTAGTCTTGATTATGCAAGGGTTAGGGTAATTCTACAACAGTCCATGTAACAGTGAGCAGTATTAGAGAAAGGGAGCAAATGTAGAAGCAGGTAAAAGTACTGAAAAAGAATATTTCTACTGAATTTTACTGAGTTTTACTGATTTTACTGAGAAATTAGAGCAAGAAAGTCTACTAAAAAAAAAGTTTGAGAACAGATATAGTTTCATCCAATTTTATTTCAATTTTATTTCAATTTTTCCTGAATTTTGTTGAATTTTGTAGAATTTATTGAGTAAAAAGAGAGAGTATGTGAAAAAGCTAATTAGCCAGTTCTATGTCAGCAGACATTATCCCATGCATAACATATTATACTCTTTTGATGAGGTTTTTATCTAGACCTTCAGCCCAACTTAAACTCTCTACTAATTTTAAGTGGAGTTGACATTATGTTGAAATCAGTATACTATGTTCCTTTTCTACAATAGTTTGTGTAACAGCAGGTAGTATTGTCTGTTAGCTCACTGTGCTTCTTTTCTCCAATGGTCCATGTAACAGTGTACAGTGTTGTCTAGTAGATTATTGTGCTTCCTTTCTCTAATAGTCCATGTAACACTGAATAGTATTGTTTGTCAGCTTGCTGCACTCTCTTCCTCCAACATTTTGCATAATAGTGAGTAGTATTGTCTGCAGTGCACTATACTCCCTAATTTTCTACAGCTTTTTCTAATTTTTAATGAATTTATTGAGTGAATTGAGTGAAAAGACAGGGTATGGGAATAATTAGGTACAATTAATCAGCAGACATCATCCCACATTCCTTTTCATATACCTACTAGAAGATCTATAAGTGGAATCCCAGTGCCTATCTATAAAATCTGCTATGTCCCATATTCTCAAGCCAAAGTTAGAAGATGGTATTCCAACTTGGTTCCATCTCATATAGATACCATGTATATTGATCAACCCAAAGTTTGAGCATACAGATGGCTAGCATAAACATCAAAGGAATACATTCTATCTGTAGATCAATACCAAAGAGCAATAAGTCTGTCATATAGAGAATGCTTAGTCAGAACAGGTAAGAGGGCAATTCTATTCATCTAGGACACTGGAAACTTGTCAAGGAGTTGGCCTAATTGTATATCCCAGACTTAGACATGGAGTCTGGAAATATATACTTGATTATCAAAGTAGACAGGATAAAACTGGGCTATATTATGATTCCATGAGTAATATACAACAAAATAAAATAAAGGCCTAAGGACAAGAGTCAAGCTATTGGATGCTAAAAATATGTGCAAGTATTCCTAGACCTTCAAGTCTGAAGAAAGTAGTATACATAGCAAATATTGGTAGAAGAAGGTTTGTGTAAATGCCCTCTAACTCTAAGAAAAGCTAGAGCACTCTTTTTTTCAAATATTAGAGATTTTACCAACACTGATTCTAGTGAGTTGGTGGATTTGACAGCCAGACTTGCCAGTATTAAGAAAAGAGAGAATATATTTTTGTTGAATAGGTGTAATGGTCCTCATATGCAGTAAAAAGCAATGTAGGGAGTTCTAGTAATTGAGGTATAGACCTGCTGTATATATAGACATTTCTAAACAGTCATATGATTTTATTTGATACTATTTTCTGTATTTAAACAAGATTATATGAAAATCAACAAATAAAAACAAAACTGTTTAAATAAGTTAAATATCTTGTAGAATTTATTGTGTGGGAACTAAACAAGATGACATAATTGTATTTTAGGGGTGAGTACCTAATTATATAATGTCTTTAACAAAAAATCTTAAAGTCATTACCTATACCAGTGTCAGAAATATGGAATAGAGTAAAGGTTAGCTAGTAGTGCAACTCCAAGATAATGTAGATTAAGGAAAAGAAGTAATAGTTAAAAGAATAAATGGAATATACATATACTCTGAGATATAGTAATCAAGGAGCAAAGAGTTTGGAAATAACTGTAGTGAGACAATCTTAGCTTTAACTTATGTATTGTGTCCTGATCTCCTATTGCAAGTGATTGTTAATTTTGAAGATAAAGAGTTGTTGTCAAGATAACTAAGTAAAGGTCTAAGTTCCAAGTTAAAAAGTATGTATAAGAAAAAGAAGAAGAAGTAGCAACAAAGATATAATAAGTAGACATTAATCTACAGACTAACTTGCTATAATATATCTATTCTATATTGAGGAATAAAAGAGAACCAGTCTGTACTATGATCCTACAAAAGTATTATCTAGAAGTAATTGATTAGGAGATGAAATTAAAGAAAAATAATAATAAAATATATCCCAAAAACCTGGTATATGACAGTATCCCCCCTTTAAGGCTAAGCCCTTAAAGCCCCAATGTATAATGTTATCTAATACTAAGATCCTAGACCTAATTCTTTCCAACAATGAATTCTATGAGCAAGAGAAGTTGTATTGTTATAAAGAATTACAAAAGCAAGAGAAAAAGAAAGCTACTAAACATCAACTGAAAAAACAACAATGCATAGCAGAAAAAAAGAGGCAAGAGAAACTAGTGGAGCAGACAAGACTCCAAAAAGAAAAGGAAAAGCAAGAGTAACTCTAAAAAGAACAAGAGAAAGAGGAGAATCACCTCCAAAAAGATAAGAAATTAAATGCTATTACTTTCTATCTACTTAATAAATGCTTCCAGCAATTGGAAGGACAGTAGCAAGATGTTATTGCCAGAATCAAGGGTAAGATTTGGTTGAATAATCTGTGCAAACAAAAGACAATTTGTACTTTCTTTCATGATAACTTTGAGAATATGATACTAATTAGATCACCAGTTCTCCCTAAAAAAATGTCAGATAAAACTACTGTCTATAGAAAGTCTAGCCTAGCAGCAATAACAGAAGGAATTGGAGGTGGAATTTGAAAAGAGGAATATTACAGGTGATAGAAATCTGTGCTTGTGTTATTACTAGTATGGGATAAACTGTGAGCTTCAAGGATTAATATAAGTTCCTTTTGTATATTCTGATGATACTGAATTTCTCTTTACAGGAAATCTACAGCTTGTTAACCCTGTGTTGAGGCCAGGATAGCTTGTTACCCATCTATAGAGAAATTTAGAAGAAAAGTGAATGAGAAACAGGCTGTAAAAAGGTCATAAACTGCAGCAAATAAATATATAGCAGATGAAAAGTAAAAAGGATACATGGAAAATTTGCTGGAACAATTGGTTAGTCAAGTAAGGAATCTAGTAGAAGCAGTCAATTAGGTCAGAAATAAACTTGGAGGAGTAAGCAAGAATTTGAAGAGGTTTGAGAGCAAGCTGATAATATGGGCAGAGACTGTGAGTGGAGAGACAGAAACAGAAAAAAGAGAAAGAGAGAACAAAGAAAAAAAAGAGCAGAAAAATTAATAAAAGTAATAGAAGTTAAGGATTTGAATATAGAAGAAGTCAAAAAAAGTAGTAGTGGTATGCTGTGATTTTGTAGTTGTTCTTTGCTAATTAATATTATTACTGTTTTCTGCTAAATAAAAAATTTAGTGTAAGGAATAGAAAAGAATTTTACAAGTACTCTAAGAGTGAAGCAATGCTCCATTGCAATAGAAACTGCATGATTTCAGAATACAAATAAGTTATGCTGATACAATAGAAACTGCTTTTGGCAATACAAGTACTTAACTTATTGCAAAAGAAACTGTATATCTAAAGAATACAAGTAAGTGATTTATACATTGAAAAAATTACATGGAGAGTGAAATACAAGTACTCAACTTTGATTTTTCTTCTTTCTTTTTCTTTTTCTTTTATTTTCTTTATTTTTATTTTTATTTTTTATTTTTTCAGAAACAAAGTTGGAAGAATAGAAAAAAAAAGTTGATATTACTTCTCTTACATACCACTATCAAAAAATAGTAATGTCTATAGGGGAATTTGTGAATATACCTATTTACCCCTCCCATATACAGTCTATAGACCTATTAAGCACTTCAAATCCCAATACTAATGCCTCTCCTAATACTAACCATAGAGAACATCCCCCAACCAATAACAGTAGCAACAATTTACCAAGGCTTTTCTCAATGGAATCCAATATCACTACTTCATCACTAGACTATGTAGAAGGAATGGAAACCTAACCCACTAGCATTTTGTAGGCAAACCAAATTAGTATAGAAGATAATATCTTTTTCTCTTCTCCAAACCAGTTACAGAAACAAATCAATGAAACTATAGTCATTTCCAGTTAAACTCCATCCAACCTCTAACTCCTGAAAGCCAATATTAGCAATCTATGCCCTAGCATAGAACCATCCATTATTTTATATTAAGTTAACAGTCCTATAGATCCCAATCTATAAGATAGTAACTTCACCCTGGTCTCTTTACTAGGTATTGATGAATACCTCAATAGTAATGCCAAGAATATCTTGTACTCTCTCCAAAGAATAGCAATCTTCATAAAACAATGGTTATCAACTAACAGAAACATTAACTAATTCCTCTAACTTATGGATATTGGATATACTGCCTGAAAATTTATCTTAGCCATATATGAGGCTGGGTAGTTGAGGGTGTACTGTTCTGACTAAGTATGTTCACTAATATTATCCTGGTATTATGCTCTCAGATAGTTAGAGCCTTCCCAAAATCTGACATAGCTGTAATATGGCTTAATATTTAAGACTCACAAAGTAGCACAAAAGTAAAAACTCTTATCAATAGAAGCTTCAACTTCAGATGCTATATAGCTATCTTCCAAGGCACTAACATAAACCCTGGAGTACTGCAGTGCAAAAACTGTTGGAAATGGGGACATACTACCTATATATACCAGGTGCATAGAACCAAATGCCAGTAGTGCAGTAGATCTCACAAGCTTGAGTACCATTAACAAATGGTATAATACTACAAGAGAAACTCTAAAGCAAACCCATCTCTATCAAAAACTAAACAAAATGAACCCTACTTATATATGTTCAAATGCATTAACTGCAAAAACAACTACTTTGTCAACAATACCAAATTTCCCTACTAGAAATACCAGTTTAACAGAGAATAGTATACAAAGAAGTCCTAAGAGCCCAAAGAAATCTGAGTCAATTCAATCTACTTAGCTGTGAGCAGCAAAATGCAATGAAATTTAAAGCCCTAAAGATATACTCACAGAACATGTGAAGAAATAAACTACTTACAAAAACTATCCTAGAAGAGAGAAAACATGAATACAATATAGCCTTTTTATAAGAACCCCCTCTGGTATCTTATTAGGTAGGCTCCTAGCTATCTATTAACTAATGGCAAGCTTGTTATAGAAGCTCTACATCACCCAGCATAGAGCCTCTTTGTCCAAGTACCAACCAGCAACAGCAATCAACCAAGAGTACTCATCTATATTAATAGTAGATTAAACTTTCTGAGATTTACACTGTATACTAATATTCTAAACCACTATGACATAAGTCTTATCTCCTTCTCAAACAAGAATATTACTTATTTTTTACTTAATATCTATTCAGACAATTATCAAGATGCCCTGATATACCTCAAGAATACTGAAATAAACCTTAATGACATACTTATTATGACAGAAGACTTCAACATTAGAAACTCTAACTAAGACCTCTCTTTTCTCTATTATTTCTCCCATATGGAAACTCTTCTCAAAATCACTAATAGCCTAGGACTCCAGATGTCAAATTCTATCAATCCTGGTCCCATATGATATACTAACAACCCCTCTAACTCTAACTCTGTTATTGACCTAATGTTTCTTTAGCATAACAGTACTATACTCTATAACCACAGCTTACTATCCAATATGTGAAAACCTTCTAACTATGTTCCTCTTGTAGTTGATATTACCATCCAAGAAGAAAACAACCAGAATATTAAAAGCATATTAGTTAGAGATAGCAACAAGAAAACTAATTTTCTCCAGGACCTTTTCCATATGCTATACAATACCAATACCACCAACATCCACAATACTATAGACCTCAAAAGCACAGTCAATGCATTTGCTATAGCCATAGAAATTCTATAGGTCAAGTACTCAATATCACTAGATGTTCCAAGGAATAGTGGAATGCTAAAGGTATAAAAAACATTGTCTAGTACTATCTCACAGACAGTTCCTAGGACTGAAAAATATTCAAAAAAATAGTCAAAGTTGCAAAACAATGGTATTTCAATGAGAATATTCAGAAAATTGCTATACTCAAGAAGAGACCATAGGACTTAATGAACTAGATAAAGAAAAAAAAACTTCTGACAACTAAAACTACAATTCAATAAACAATTGTATACCAACCTGGACAATCTCTGGAATGCTCTATATTCTTCCTATAACTCTGCCCAAAATAGACTAGTAAACCCCAGTATTATCCAAGAAATACTAACTATTCCTGCTACTAAGTGGTCTCCCTTCTCTGTTACTGAGCTATATGATGTGTTAATCAAGTGCAACAACAACTTAACCCCTAGATCTAATTATATATCCTGGCAATACCTAAAAATCATTCTAAGTAATTGTCAGAATATGATATTAGAGAGGATATATATTATATAATATTTAATTGCATAATAATAGCTATACAATGCATCTATGAAAATTATAATACTTAGTCTCAAACTATCTAACTAGCATTCATATTTGAATTTAGCCACTTCCTCTGACATTTTGAAACTCAGTCTATTTTAACCTGTAATTGCTACATCTACCCTGCCTAGACCAATCTTGCCCAGATTTCAGCCCTGCCCAGAATCCAGCCTTACCCAGAACCTAGTCTTGTTCAAGATTCAAATAGTTTGCTCCAACACCAGATCCCAGCTCAATTCCATAATGAATGAACCCAATGAAAAAGAACATTACAATCAAGAGGAAACCATAGAGAGAGAAAATCCAACTAGCCTACTGACCCCAATCAAAGCAGTTGAAGAAGACAGTGATGAAAACACTAAAATCTTACAACTTCAAGCCAAATTAGCCAGTATCTAATTAAAACTCACCACTCTCAAGAAGAAAAATCCCTTAGAATGTCATCTATCAGTGTTCAGGCCCCAGACCAGATAACACCTTACCAGTCCTCTAAATAGTGATGTCAAAGATGAGAAAAGTCCTGTTATCCAACCTTTCTATAGTAATCCCTACGATTTTGACTAGTTTTTTGCTAAAGTCAATAGAGCCTTCCTACTAGCTCCCTATAGATTCACCAATGATACTCATCATATAATATTTACTTGCCAGCACCTTGAAGGGAATGCTACCTCATAGACAGAACCCATATTGACTAGTACATCGCTATGCATAAGGATTGTTCTCCCCCAACACTAATGATCTATGGGCTTTGGTTGGATCCATCACCATTTAATGTATCTTGACATGCGATCTGATGTTGCTGCATGATATTGCAAGGGATGTACAAGTATAAGATACAAGAGGGTGGCTCTAAAAGCCTGGCCAACTCTTTGATGCCTCCCATACCCTATGCTATAACATTGTGTCAAGCAGACAAATGTTTGCAAGTCTGAGATGACATAATTGTGACCACAGGTGGTCACAATACAAGATGGCAATTGTTCATGTATTGGAAATCATTGTATTTACAGGCTATGTCCTCAAAACCTTGTACTATCCATTGTTGCTATTGTATTCAGAGAACATATATAAGTAGCTAGGACATGTACTGACACCTCAGTCATTTACACATGAAGACTGGATGTCATAAGTTTATTATATTTCTATACACCAGTTTGTCCCAGTCAGTTAGGAACAAATACTTTCACAACCAGCATTAAGAGAACCAACATACCCTAAGGTATCCCATTCATTGATCACCTCAGTGATTTGGGACACATATTTATACAGCTATGGCCTTGATGGAACTGACCAGATCCATGGTTCTTCCTGGAGACAAGAAAATTGTGTCAAAATGGATTTTCACTTTCAACTTATTAAATTGTCTGCTTGCCACATTCAATGCTAATACAGATATCTTGATCTCACGATTCTCTGCAAACACCATAAGGCTCATAGTCAACACAGAAGATCATCTTCAGAGTTTCATTGCATTTTCTGGAGTTGTTGGTAAGGGAAAGATTAAGATAACAGTCATGATGAAAAGCAGGGCCAAAATTAAAGGTGACATTGATGGGGGACCACTAGGTGTACAAAGTATTGCTGGCTTTGGGACATGGCTATGCTCATAATACAAGGAAATCCTGGTTTCAATTATTAGAGGGTGTTATTAGGATAGTAGCACTGACTGGCACACTGTACTAGTATGAACCGCAGATGCTAATAAACTTTGTGGGCTTTGTATGAGCAGGATTCAGTGACTGGTAGGTAGAGCTTTGTGTTTGTGCCTGCCCAGTAAAGTAGAAATTTCCTTCAACTGCTGGGCCATTGGGTCGAGATGACACACTAACACTAGAGCACAAATGAGGTGGAGAGCCATAGAGCAGCATGTTTGCTGATATATAGCCCTCGTGATTGCAACAGGTTATCCTGACTGTTGGAAATTGGGCCTTGGAATGCAAACGTAGTGTATTCATGTATTATACAGTACAGTATTTATACTATGAAGGGTGTAAAAGAATTTTCAGAAATACATATGAATGAATAATCTACATGGAATATACTGGAATCTAATTAGTCAGCATACCGGGGAATGATCCAGAACATGCCGGATTGCTCCATTTCCAACACTGTCAGTATGCTAATATATGTACATTTGAAAACAAAAACTTAAAACTAATTGCAGATATGAATTTTTGTCTGCAATCTGTCTGGGCAGAGGGTCATTCTACCAGGTCTTGCCAGATACCCTGCTCAATCTGCTGGTATTGCCAGTTGGCAAGTTGCTGGCAGGCAAGTTGTAGCTGTGTTGCCACACACACTATACACAGTGTGAAATGAAGCCAGTGCTTACTCACCCAGAGCGAAAAAAGGCATCTTATATGGTCTTTCTATTCCTGAGGAAAATAGAGTTCACTTTGACTTGTGAAATGGCACAAAGGCTGCTTAATAGGTATTCGGTGGTATTCACTTGCACTCAAATCTTCAGAAATGGTCAATCACATTATTCCATTCAATCTCCAAGCACTTCACCTTCTCTAGACCGATTGGGAACGTTTCTCAACAGAACTTCTACTTCTGCAATCACTGCAACCAAGAAATTCAACACTGCAATAACAAACTCATAAATCATCTTGTTGAAGAGATCGCAATTCACTCACAGAGGCAGATCCAGGTACAGTTGCTAAGCAGTGCCAGCTTCATTTCCTTTCTCACATGCTGGAGTTCACACCCAGGCAAAACCAGGAACCAGTTTAGTTTGGCTATTTAAGCTCTACCCCTGTATGACTTCATAGTTTGACCTTCTGTAAACCTCACATATAGCTCTATTTACCAGCTTATTTCTTGCATGGGGCTGTATTCTACCACTCAGACTGTAATCTAAGGCTGTAGAATGCATTGGAGGGCTCAGAGAGGGCTATCTGAGAAATGCCTCCAGTCATTTCTGCCAAGCCAAACAATGGTACTATGACATAAATTGATAAACTGGGCTGCTCTCAGACCTTGAAAGCTGAGAGCAAGCATGGTGTTACGATTAGTCTGTGCAGCCAACAGCATCTTGTGAGAAGCTATAGAAAGATAAGACTTGAAAAATAGACAGAGATCAAGCTATTCAAAGCACTGTGAGCTTGATAAAGACAAGGCAAGGGCATTCCAAAATGACAAAGTCCCTGTTCCATGAAGAACAGTAACACCAGAGGTAGCTCCAATCCAAGAAATCATGCTATAGTGCTCGAGGAGTCACCAAATGTGTCATTAGCTACCGTGGCTTTTATTATGGCAGTTAACATCATGCAATTTGATGTTTGAGTTTAAACCAGACCTAAAGACTAAACCTCCTTGTCAATTTGTTGGATTGACCAGAGACAAAACAAAGGGCTTACTGCAGAAGGTTGCCTACAGAAATATTGTTACACTAGCTGACTATCTATAGCCTGAGTCACCTTAGGTGCTCCTTGAGCTCAAACCACCATATGGTCTCGGTTTTCCCACAATTCTGTGGGGGGGAGAAATAGAGGATAAGTACCATACAGAGAGCCCCGAGCTCTTACATTTGCTTCTCTTCATCAAAGTCAACCTTGTCTCATTGCCCCACTGATTGACCAGATTAGCTTAACACCTAGTTCCATGTCACAAAAACTGTCAACATGCCTGCTAGCCCCCCACTCTGCCAACCAACCTGCTGACCAACCTGCCAACCAACCTGCAACCCTATACCCTGCTGTTCTGCCACCAGCAGCATTGCTTTCTACTGATGACACAACTGCCTTTAGTACCAACTTCTAACTATCAACACCCAACCTCCACCAACCATAGAACCACAATGCACCAACAGCAAAACCCACCCAATATACCGATAATTGAGCTTAGGGAACTCATAGGGTTAGGAAGAGATATCTCATGGGGGAGAAGTGACTATAGAAATACAGTGCTATTGCAACTGTACCAAGTTTCCATGGCTCACCGGCATAGGGGAAGAACCTGTCTGATTGGATGGGAGACCTAGATACTGATACTTCTATGCCATTTTCCTCTTCTTTTCTTTGCTTTCCACTAGTCACCACTGCCATTCATACTGCTACCCTACCTCTCTACTATCAACCTTACTCTTTTGGCCATATACCTCCTGTAGACACACCTCTGACATTGGGCCCCATTGGGGCTCTCTGCGTCTTAGCACTAGTTTGCTTGTTGTGGAATATAAATGCTGAATCCAAAAAAAAAGCCTGAGTCACCTGTTACCAGTCAATGCATGACTCGCTACATTCCATAGATCTCAAACTCAAGAAATCATAATGTGACTTTCTGTACTTTTACTTGTGATTTCGGTGTATTTTGATGAGATAATTATGTAATGCTATGCAGCACAGCCAGTTTGGGCATTCTGGTCTGCTGTAGCTATCTCTATTGTAATCATTGAGCTTGAGTGCCAGTGTAATCTTGAATTGAACAATGTGATAACTTGAAGTGGTGGAATCCTCAACACACTTATGTATCTCATGTTGGAATTTGGATCTCATGCGAGCCTGCACGATGCATGTGATTATTTATTGTTTCACATTTTATTGTTCTAGATAGATATATAAGTAGAATAAGTAGTTTGTACTCATCATCTGTTTGTACCCTCCCACATTCATATTTCAACATCTTGTTGCATCAACCAAAGCTTGCACAGGCACATTCAAGAGATAGATATAGCTATTTATGTGTTGAAGAAGTAAATATATTGGTGTCCATCATTAAATAATTCAAAGTAAACCAAACCTATGCAATTTACACAAGATTTATGGCAAATCTTTGTCTCCCTCACACAAGGTGAATTGGTTACTTGGGATACTATCACAGAATTATGTTATTGTCATGGAGTGACATCGAGTTGTCTTGAAAACTTCATTTGCTGGAGCATTTGCTTCAGATATTTACATATATTAATGGGAATGTAGTTACAGTTTAACTAAGTCTTTCTTGCTTTCCCTCATCTTCCCCTGTGTGCAATTTATTTTGCTGCATTGAGAACTGGGTTTCTGGCATGTGAGGCCCTCAGATACCCATGGGAACTTTCTGATAAGAGGTCATCTTGTGCCCATTTTGCAGCACCTCCAACTGTTTTTGGTATAGAAAGCTGTCTGAGAGCATCATTAGGTGTATATTAGCATGTATGCTTCAGAAAAATAGAGTTCTCTGGGGGGGTAGGGAGCCTGAAAAGTCCAGACACCTTTTTGGTCAAAGGACACTGACTAAGCGTCTCATGTGTGTCAGTGGCATTGCTGAATCCCAGAGATTAAACAAATAAGGAAATAAAGATAAACAAGTTCAGGGATTGTGCAAAGAGAAGCTGCCTCTTGGGCACACTACTCAAAAACTCAGCTGGTAGTTCATACTGAGATACTCGGCAGCTTACCTCAATCCCAGTTGAGGTAGCTGTAATGCCAGGAACTCCTGCATTGGTCAAGTGTAAATGGAGTTTAAATACCATAAAACCAGAAAAGTCAGATGACACTTTGCTGATGCAATGCCTCCCCTAAACACTGTAGATGGTCATTGCTGACCAACAGGTCTGGATCGCTAAGTGGCTCTGCCTGAACTACTCTCCTCAGTTCTTCACTGCACCAGTGCTCCAACTCCTTGGCTCCTGCACATTAACCGGAAACCCATGAGTCAATCTCATGTATGTCATATTGTTTCTTTTGTTGTCAATTTCCCTGGAACAGTCATCTTTTTATTCAGTATTTAGGCCTGAATCTCTTGGTTCATGGTCAGCTGGCTACTCACTCGAGGATGCCAAATTGATAATGCTCTTGAACATGAGGATCTTTGGTAAGTATCACAGTCTCTCGGAGGACTTCTCAGTGCATTCATCTGATGTTATACTATATAGGTAACATTCTAACTGCCTGGGTATCCAGCATCCACACACATTTATTACCTTGGATGACTCTCAGTGAAATCACTACAAAGAGTAAGTTGCAAGTCAAACATTTCAGTATACTAGTCTTACGCAGCTCTTTCCAGCTCTCTGATTTGACTTCACAATGCCTCACAATAGTTTCAGGCTGTTGCACCTTTGTCACTAGATTCTGTTGTGTCACAGCAACCACTTCACAGCTTGGATACCATGTCCAACCTCTCTAAAAGAGGAGTCTGAAGACCAGTGATCAACTTAATACATTGAAGTGGGTGTAACTATGTGAGCCCATCATCCCAGAACATCTTTATGATGGCTACATTGGTAAGTTTCTACCACTACATGTTGCAGAGACTGTCCACTGACGTGCAAGCTTTTTTCATCAAGCAGAATATGAGTTTGTTTGTTCATTGTCAGGTTCTTCATATGGCCCATCTCCTGAAGACTCCTCATTGCCACCAGATCCCAGTAGCATTGGTAGCAACAATTCGCTGAACTACAGCATTCTTATGTTTCTCTACTGTTGGTATTCAATGATACGACTCAGGTGTGGAGCCTAATGGGCTTCAAACTTTCTACGAATACCTTGAGAGATGTGGATTTCCATAGCTTTATCTTCTAGCCTGTATTAGCTCAACCTAATCAATGCCATGCCTGCAGTGATTTGCCAGCCTGAGTGAGACCTGAAGTTGACACTGAGGCTCATGCTTAGTCGTTGCATATCAGATGATGGCAGAACCGCAGGTCTTGTACTCATTAATCAGCAGCCAAAAGTATGGGTCATATAGAGGACATATATACCTCTGGAAGTCGAAGGATCCTTTTACTACATCAGTGTCTGCAAATCAGTCACCCCAATTAAACATCAAGTGCCAAAAGAGATAATTTCAACTAGCTTGTAAAGCCACAAAGTCTGATAGTAAATGGTACCACACAAAAGCAAGTATTCATCTTAATGCAGCAAAAAATCCTCCTCTTTCCGAAGCCTTCTTCATGCCTGGTGATGTATACAGTGCTAATGAATATCTTTCAGAATACCAGTCCCTCTCTCCTATTCAAGCATGTTCTGAGGGCCATCAAAGCATCATTCATGCTTTTGTTGACCAACTGCATTGCCTCACCCACTGGTGGCAGATTTGTCGTCAAACTTGCATAGTTTGTAAAAAGCAGCATGTGTAAACTATGAAGTTCCTATGGGTGGCCCTAGCATGCTGCAAAGCAACAGGGAAGGTGATGTTGTTGTTGAACTTGAAGTGAGAGCTGAGGCTAAAAGTCTAAGCTAGGGGTGGCTCAGACACAACCTAGATCATATCCACAAATGAAAAAATCAGTTTACTACTAACAATTATGCGAATCAGTGTGATTGTACACAAGGTACAAGTAGTCTTGTACATAACCAAAGACACCAATATTGAATGGTCCACCTAATGCATAAGCACCGAAAAGGACAGTATCAAAGAGGTGATAGGGTGCCATGGCCTCATTACATGAGTGAGAGTTTCAATCAGCCAGACTGGGTGAGATTTTTCCAGCTGGGATACTGTGCACAGACACAAACACTGATCGCATGTCCTGGCTACAAGTCGGCACATGTGAGCCATAGGTTGAGTCCACTTATTTAATGAGCAAAAACTGAAACTTACCTTGAGCAACTTGAGAAGTGTGTGCCCCCATTCGAATTGAACGCTGGTTCATGTATGCAACAGCTGTGGGTTCCATTTCGTGACTAAGGGCAATGGTGATATCCACAAGGGCATTTGTTGAGTGTTGAGCAAGAAGTTGAGTAATCTCAGTGACAAAAGGGGAGTCAACAATAGTGAGTTCAAACCAGCTCCATATTCCTAAATGGATATTGTCAATGAACCCCTGATAGTGGGCCGTTGTATGAAGTTGAATGGCTTCAAGATGCTGGAGTATGTCCTGATCAAGGGCCTACTATGATTTTACTACAACGTAACTCATTGAACGTGTATCTACTTACCGGAGTGACAAACCACATCTGTCGAATTATATTGTCATTTGTAGCCATTGCTTGACATTCATCTGTGCTAGATGAGATGATTTTGTTTGGGAGATATTCAACTGTCATCTTGGGTCAGAGGCTTGGGCAAGGCATCTCACAATGCAACAAAGTTACAAGCACTTTTATAGATGTATCTCACTTCTCTATTGGTACCTGTACACATGAACTCACTACAAGCACCTGTCGTTTGTCTGCATAGAAGATCTACTCTGGATTGAATAAATGCTTAACGTGAGGAATTGGAGTGGGCTGACGTTGGCTATAGTATATCAGGCTAGTCCTCTGACCCTCCACCTTGCTTCCATATTCGTACTCTTGATTTTCTATGTCAGGCTTTGGTTCCATGGGAGTATCTGACTTCTATAAGTGTGGAAGGTCCACCATGAGCACCTAATGTGACATTGGTGGTGCATATGTACACGAGGTCTGTCACATGGCGGACATTTAAGTCAGCCCGGTAAGTATGCTGTCAAGTGACTTACAACTATAATGTCATGTGTTATGTATCTGTCAAGTTCACACACAATTCACACAATTAGCCCTCTATGAATTCTGACAATAATCCACATACCTATCCACCCAGTCATATCTCTGTAGAAGCCCAGCAAATGGCTGTTTTTGATAGTATGCTTCAGTCATATATAGCTGAAATGCAGGAATTATTTCAACAGCAGTTCAATGCTGAGAAGTTCAAGTGGATAAAGCAGCAGAAGGAAACTTATGAGTGGGAACTTGCTCTTGAAAGTGAGATTGAGAAGTTGAGGTTACAGCTGGCCCAAACCCAGGTGCAGCCACCATCTAGATGAGCCAATTCTACTATATCATATGATCTATTCACTCATACCTAACTAGTACTTCATCAACATCAATGCCATTAACACCTTGTTATTCAGCATGCCAATCTACATCAATTACTCCAGGACTTAGCCAGCAAGAGCCAACTAATGTCAAAGATCTAATCCAGGTTCAAACTTCTATACATACTTGTGGCTCAGGCAAAGAAGCTAAGCCTATTATAACAGATAAGCCAATTCTGGTGATCTGTTATCCTGGAGACTACTGAACTGGGTCCACCAACTCTCTGACAAAAGGAATTACTCACCATAAATTAGCAACTTCTAAAAAATCAGCTGTACAAATCTATTGCATTCTTGAGACTAAGGTCCCAGAAGATGCCAAGTCATTTAAGGTACATGATATATTAACAATTGATATTATAATAGTATTGCTTAAACTATATTTCAGACAACACTTGAACTTTATGTTCATATTTTATGAGGGTATATAGATACCAATGCTATTCTACCCAGTCCCAAACCTGAACATATTACCACTTTCAAAGCATGCTTTATAAATGATACAACTAATAAACAACTTATCAAGGCATTAAATCATGGACCTAAACTCATTGACTCAAGTTTTGTTTGCATTAGCACTTCAATTTTACTTGCAACAAGAAAGAAGATTGCAAATAATATCAAACTTGTGAAGGAATTCATACTTGAGTATATTCATTTATGCATTGCCAAGTTTGGGCTTGTTTGCTGGTGTTCTGATTTCAACCAGACTGCATATGATTATCTTAGTCTAGTAACCTGCTATATACAAGACATAATTTTTATAACTAAGCTCTATGACCATTTTGTTCACCACCATATGTATTAGGTTTTCAAAATGGAGTATTGCTGTCCAGGAAGTGTACAAGAGATGTTAGAAACTAATCCACAATACTAAAACTACAAGCAAGTGAGTACATTTCTATATATCAGTTATTAATTATACATTTACAGACAACTAGCTTACAAATGTGTATTATAACTTTCTTACTTAGAATAAGTACCCTTAACAATATCTTGATCTTATTGACCCAAAGACTGCATCTAATGATGAAGCTGATCCTTTGGGTACAAAAGAAAAAGAACAGCCCATTTTCTAGATTAAACAATGGCCTAAGCATTCAGCTAAGATAGAAAGATTTATTCAGCTACTTGATGAAAGGCACAAAGAGAAATTTCATTATACTGTCACCAAACATCATTGAGAGCATATTTGCTAGTTAGCACCTCAACCACAAGAAACTTTATTCATATCACTTGCTCAAGGACTCCCACTCAACTACTTTAACCTTATATTTTTCAACAAACTCCAATGGTTTTTGCACAAAAAGATTATATTATGTTCAATTGTCCTTTTATCAAATGTCAAGAAGTCATTTACTAGCTATCTAGATGAACTTCTTAGTGATTCATTATTCAATGCTAAGTATAGTAAAAGAGTTTTAGTACAATATAAGTTAGATGACCTAGATGGTCATATTAATAAAGAAAAAAATCTTTTCAGACAACAAAGTAATTGAAGAGGAAGATGAGTTTGAGAATGTAGAAATGAAAGATGACTTGGAGACAAGTCAAATAGCTTTTGCAGAAGATACTGAGGATTTTTAGTTTTATTGTTTAAATACATTTCAATATTAGATTTTTATAAATAGAATTGGCATCTCTGTATATGACTCTAAGGTCAACCAAAGTAAGAGCATATTTGTTATCACTACTTTCTGACACATTCCAGGTAGTTAGACCTATATATTGTAATCTACAGACTCCTATAACAAATATGTAGCAATATGACTAAATATATAGATGTAAAGTCAACTATATATATATTACTAAACTTTGGGAATTAAAACTTCACTGCTTTCATATCTTCTACATGGATAGCACTTTCTCCATTTCCACTCAGGTGTGCTCAGCAAAGTCTGCAGCAGAAAGAACATCTCTTAGTCTCTAGTTATTATTGTTATAGTAAGATAAGCACTGATTTGTTCTTTTGCTTTTGCCATAACATTCCACAACTCCAGTGCCAGTTCTTATCATGCTGATTATATCTCTCTTGATTCTTGCCCATCTTGTTGCTACAAGCTCTTTATTGAGAATCACACATCCAATCAAAGCCTTGGATATTTGGGGTATTGTTGTAGCTAGACAAAGTTCAACTGATAACATAATCCCTGTCTAGTATGAAACTGATTATAATTCCATTAATACTAAGCTCACTCAAGTAACCTGTTTATTTAGGAATAATATTTACTAGACACAAGGATATTCTTTACAAAAATGATAGAAAAAATTGGTAGAGGCTCAAAAGTTGACCTTTGAACATGTTATTATATATTCATTTGAGATGGGTTTATGACTGAATCATTGGCCTAGCCAGGCATATTCTTGTTACACTCAGGTAGACATAATCAAGATGATTTGGATAAGTTAAATAGTTTTGGGCAGTGGCCATAGTAGTTGTAAAAGACACAAGTATAGTGTCACTTGAAATGAGTTTGAGATGAGTGCTAAGCTATTGCAACTAGCTTAATAGTATAACATAATAAAATAGAAATGACCTACCTTCATCTATTAATAAAGCATGATCAATTAAACTATGATTGCCTATTGAAGAGGTTCTTTTAGATTGAATGTCAGAACCAATCAATGTAAAGATCCTACCAATATACAAAACTATGACCCTGAAAGGACTACAACTTAAGAAACAAAACAAGAGAACCAATACAGGAAAAGAGATTTGACATATTCCTATATATGACTAAAAATAACACTACCTATTATGCTTCCAAACTAGATCTCAAAGTGCCATCCTAATATAAAGACTACAGTGATGTCTTCAATTCAAATACTATGAAGTATCTACTACCACACCAAGATTATCTTGATCATGCTATTAATCTTGTTGATAACCAGATACCCCTATGCTGACCCATATACTATCATTTAAAGAAGGAACTCCAAGTACTAAAAGAATTTATTAGAGACATAGAATTCCAGGGGTTTATTAGACAGAGTATCTTCTTGACCACTACACTAATGGTGTTTGTAAAAAAAAAAAGAATACTTTAGATCTATGCTTATGCATTGAATACTGCACTCTAAACAAGCTTACTGTAAAGAATAGATATTCTGTTTTATCAATAGATGCATTACTAAATAGGATCTGAGGTGCTAAGTTTTTTACAAAAATAGATCTAAGAGAAACATTTCACTTACTCTGCATCTATAAAGAGAACAAATAGAAGACTATCTTTAGAACTCCATTTAGACTATTTGAATTCCTGGTCATGCCTTTTGGCCTATGTAATACACTAGCCTCCTTTCAAAGCTATGTAGACCAAGCACTCCAAGGTTTAGAGAGAGAACTGGTGGCATACCTAAATAATATATTAATCTATGGTTTAACCCTAGATGAATTATAAACCTGCATAAGACACTGCCTCTAATGCTTAAGAAACAATGGATTATTCACAAAACTTAAGAAATGCAAATTCAAAGTCAACTAGACTAGAATGTTAGGTTTCAAAGTGAATGAGAAAGGTATATTCATGGAACCAGAATATATGTCAACCATCCTGAATTGGCCAGAACCCAAAACTGTTATCCAAGTCCAAGAACTAGTGGGATTTATTAACTTCTGCTGTAGATTCATATACAACATATCAGGTATTATGAAACCAATAACAGATGTAACATAGAAGTTTGTGCAACTATTCCACTGAACATCCACTACCACTATTGCCTTAGCAAAAATCAAGTCATATTTTACCACAGAATCCTTATTTTACCAGTTTAATAAGACCAAGCTCATCTATATCTATAAAAACACATCAGGATATGCAGTAGCAGCCATACTAATACAATTCTATGAAGATTGTTTGTACCTTGTGTTTTTCTGGTCCTGAAAGTTCACAGGACCAGAACAGAACTATACAATCATAGAACAAGGGTTACTTTCCATCATTGAGATATTATCACACTGGTGGTACTATTGTAAAGGTACCAGACACTGTATTCAAATTTACATAGACCACCACAATCTACACTACTTCAACATGCTAGAATGTCTAAGTAGTTGTTTGGTATATTGAACAATGTAACTCTAGTAGTTTGAATATAAAATATACTACCAACTAGGGAAGAGAAACTCTATAGATGTCCTATCTCACTGCCCAGACTACCAGTCCAACCCTGACAAACTCCACAAGCTAGCTCAATTCAACATTTTATTCTATGTCACATGTCTAGATCAAGAAAGTAAGGAAATGAAATTATACCTCAATACAACAAGTCAAGACAGTCTTCAACAAAAAACCAGAGTAGTATACCCAAAAGACAAGTATCTAAAAAACTTAAAACAAAAACTTGAACTCCCCAGCTAGAAAATTAAAAATGGATTATACCATTTCAAAGGAAAAATTTATGTACCAGAGAAACTATGTACTGAACTAATCAGTAAACATTACAATAGACCTCTAGCAGGCCACTTTGGCCACAACTGTACTTCTGAACTAGTCTACTACAAATATTGGTAGCCTGGAATGACATACACCATTGTAGCATATACCAAAGTATGCCAAATCTGTATATAAAACAAACACTCTACATATGCAATCCACAGTACACTTTTTCTACTTTCACTTCCAAGCAGTCCATAGTAGAGAATTGGTATAGATCTGATTATAGACCTACCCAAGACCCAGAAGGTACAAAATAACTATATCTTCATTGTCATAGACCACTTTATCAAGATAACTCACTTTCTATCTTGCAAAAAGACCCTGAATGCAAAGTCTGCCACTGACCTCTTTATTAATGCCATTGTCTGACACCATGGTGTACCAATGACAATTGTCTTTGATAGAGATAAATGCTAGATCAACTGATTCTGGAAACAACTATATGCTTGCCTCAAAATTAGACAGACACCAACAACTGCCTATAAAACACAGGCTGATGGCCAGACAGAATGTATGAACACTATTATAGAAACCTTTATTCATACATCATCTGGGAGCAAAATAATTGGAACAAGCACTTAGCTTGTACTGAGTTTGCATACAATAATTCAAAACATTCTACTATAGACATAACTCTCTTCTTCGCAAACCAAGGATACTACCCAAGGGCAGTGATGATTAAAGAAACAGCAGATACATCTATAGATAAACCAGCAGTAGCAGTATATACAGAGGAAATGAGAGCACTATTTGAGACACTGAAAACTACAATTAAGAATACACAAAGATCCAGACACTACAACAAAATATGAAAACTAATAACCTTCTGAGTAGAGGATTAAGTATGGCTATATACAACAGATATCCAAACATACTGCCCAAGCTATAAGCTAAGCCAGAGGAAACTTGGACTGTTTACTATAGCAGAAACTATCAACTATAATGCATATAAGCTTAATCTATTTACTCATCTCAGAATCTAGTTGGTTTTCAATATAGACAGACTTGAACCTTACATCCCACTATTGCCAGACCAACTAACACCAGTACAAGATCCAATAATTATTGACAATGAGCCTGAATAAAAAGTAGATATACTAATAAACACAAGCCATAGCTGAGGTATATTTTACTACAAAGTTTATTGATCAGAACTACCATATAAAGATGATACTTTGGAACCTACCCACTACCTTTGCCATGCAAGAGAGACAGTGAGCAAGTTCTACTGAACTTATCCAGATATATTGAAACCTACTACAAGGGATTTTAAAGAACTTCTCTAAATATGAGATCTTGGCCATGAGGATATAGCAATTAAAAGGAGGTGAAGATATTAGGGTACAACATCAGAGAGAGGATATATATTATATAATTAAATATTATATAATAATAGCTATACAATACACTTATAAAAATTGTAATACTTAGCCTTAAACTATCTAGCTGGCATTCACATTTGAATTCAGCTGCTTTTCCTGACAGTGATTTCAAGTATACCACCAATATGGTCAATATAGCTAACTTATACATTAGGCTTAGGTACTGGCCCAAGCACTTCAAAAAATCCACCTCCATCATTATTCCCAAGCCCAACAAAACAAATTACAACTTGCTGAAGTTGTTCTACTCTATTATCCTCCTTAATACTATCAGTAAGTTGATAGAGAAAGTTATTAGCAACCAACTCCAAATACACTCCATTGTATCAGGATTTCTTTATCCATATCAACTAGTTAGTATCAAGCAATGATCCTCTACTAACATAGGCATTCTCCTCATTTACATTATCTAAACAGAATAAATAAAAGGCTTAAGAACAAGTGTTCTTGCCTTCAACATTGTACAATTCTTTCTATTCCTCAACAACCAGCTACTTTCTATGATCCTTACCAAAGCCAGTTTAGATGCTAACATTATAGACTTTCTCTTATATTATCTTATAGGCAAACATACCCAGTATATGTATAATAACTTTATTTCCCCCTCTCTCTCTCTTCCAAACAGATGTAGGAGTTGGACAAGGATCATCTCTATTGCCTATCCTCTTAGCTATTTACCTTGCCCCTGTTATCAAAATATAGGAGAAAAGAATCAATAGCCTCAATATCCCAATCTTAGTCTTTGCTCTATCATTTTTTGACAATAGACTGTTCATATCCCAAGAAAAAAGCTTTGAAAAGACCAATGCTACTCTATATGCATGTTACAGTATATTTTCTCCTGTCCTGTGCAATTTTGGTCTTGTAATTGAGCATACTAAGTCAGAAGTGTTTTACTTTATATAAGCTACCAAGAACACCAATCTATCTCCCTTTAATCTCTTTTCACTTGGAGGACCTATCCTCAGACCAAAAAATATATGGCAGTACCTTGAATTTTACTTTGATAAGAAACTCACATTTCAATATTACACTTACTATTATGCCAATAGAGCCATATCTACAGTCAAAAGTATGAAAATACTAGGTAACTCTAACTATAGCTTATTTCCCATACAAAAACACCTTCTCTTTTGAACATATGTCCTTTCCATTGCTATATACAGCTTTCAATTATGGTATTTTAAAGGAGCTCCAGTTCACTACCTTCTTAAGGACCTCAAGAGAATACAATACAAAGCTATTCTATAGATAATAGAAGTATTCTGCACCTCCTCCACCTAGGGCATCAAAACTATAGTAGGCTTAATCTCCATTTATCTTTACCTTAGCAAATTGGCTGGAAGACACAACTTATAAGTGACCTCTTTTCCAAAACAATATACTATTGGCACTTTACTCAATTTCCAGTATTTTAAGTCGATGCCTCCCTATTGTATAACCACAAGCCAACTCACTCTCAAGCAAAACTTTTAATTAAAGAGCCCAATAGTCAATATTAATCATAGACTAAACAAAGTCCTTCTAGCCTTCAATAACCTAAATAAAGAGCTAAGACCAGGACAATGTCTAGTCAACTTATTCCCAGATAGGTTTTCTTTTAATACAATCAAGTGATCTGACTCCAAGATAAGGGTGGTCTACCTTAGCAAACTCAACAAATTATATCTCATCTCATAAAGCAAAGAAAACACTGTTCTAGTTATGGCTGATGTGAACATAAGAAACAATATTACTATATCTATTGCTCATATTTACAGAGACCATTCCATTATTAAAAAAAACCCTTTACCAGGCCATAAATATCTTATTTACAGAAGCTGAGTTATTTACTATAAGATATAGCATCAATTATAGTACTAATATCCCAAATGTCAGTCAAATCATTGTTATTACTGACACTATTCATACAGCAGAGAAGGTACTTGACTTTATATATTACTATTACCATATCATGGAAACTGAAGTCCTTTTCCTGAGACAGCCCAAACAACTGCATAGAGTTCTAGAACTTCCCAAGCAATAACAACTGGCCATTACATTACCTAGACCTGGATGATAATGATAAAACCATAGCCCCCACCTACACTAGAGAAAGAGTATGGCTCAAATACATAGAATATTTCAACACTCTCACTGCTAGGCTTATTCAACTTATAACTAACCATGCATCTACCAGAGAGTACAGAAAAAGGTTCTTTTCCAAAAAACTATATATATACCTCTGTCAAAAGGTCTCTGTTGAGATAAGATACCATATTCTATATGAATGCAAATGTCACAAGCAATCATGGAACTCTCTGTAAAGCTTTATAAATGATATTATTACATTTCTGAAATTCAATTCAAGAGTCTTCTCTTTTCAAAACAATATCTCATAGAGCTTTTCAGTATTATTATTATCTAGTAGTACATACAAAAGCTCCCTTCTCCTATGTTCTGGCTTCCCATATTTAAGTGAATACATTGTGTAGATACTGTAGACTACTACTGAGCTTCATATTACAAATTGTTGATTTAAATTTAAAAAAAGAAAAAAGTCAAAATTATGAATGAAAGAGGAAAGGCAATAAGAAGATGGAAAGGAGTGGAATATTAGAGAGTATATATGATTGTCAGCTTTCTAGTCTAATTTAAGTAGTCTGGGCTTAAAAGAATACCTAGAGTGAAAATTGCTTATTAGTTCTTAGATATAAGTCAGTTCTCTGGCAGGCAACCACTCAGAGTCATCCTCAGTATCTTTATATCTGAGTTATATAACCTTATACAAGAGTTTACATGCTCTCTGATAATCAATTTTGGAGTCAACTATCTTAGAGATCTTATATTCAGGTTTTCCATTAATAATTACTGGTGCTGGTGGAGGATCAGAGTGTTGTATAAAAGTATTAGGCATAGCTGGTTCAAGTATGGAGACATAAAAGACTAGATGAACTACTTTTATTAACTCAGGAAGTCAAATAGTAAATGACTATAAACTAGATTGAGTAATGATTTCATAAGGACTAAGGTACTTCTCAGAGAGTTTCTTTGATGGATGAGTAGTCTGGTGATGGAGAAAATGAAATAACAAGGGTGATACAACAGATCAGAGATAGAACTCCAAGCTGCTTTATAGTTGTGTGCAAACAAGTATAGAGGAGATAAATTAAAGAATAGAGAGCTCACAAATATAAAATAAATAACAAAAGAATCCAGTAGAAACCTAGAGAAGAATACTATTTTTAGTATCTACTTGAGAGAGCTCCCATTAATTATAGATCTCAAAGGTACATATTTGTCTTATACCATAATACTATCCTTCTTAGTCTAGTCTAATAGCCTAGCTCACTGTTGATATAGCAGTACTATCTAGAACCCCTATGCCCTTATGTAGGCTTTACTTCAGTTGACCATATAGCTGGAAACTTACTCCAAAAACATGTAGTGAGCAATTAAACTCCTGGCTGAGCAAATACCCAAGTCCTCCTTGAAGTCAAGTATCCCCTTGAGAAAATTTTCTATAGAGTTTTTATAGAAGAAAGCAAAAAGGTGAACTCAGTTACTCAAAAATAGCAGTTAAAGCTCTAGAACAACAGAGGATAAGATGATAGGGGTAAGTTATTGTTAGGTCTATCACAAATGATCACTTACTGATTTGTAATTGGTTGATTTAATAATCAAAAGGCTCAAAAAAGTGAAGTTAGACAAGCAGTAAAAAATATTGTTAAGTCTAAGGTTTAATTCTTAGACAGAAAGTTCTTATATACAGAATTGTAATGGTCTGTGTCCTAGAACAGACTATTATATGTTCACTATCTATTGTTCTATATATAGCAGTGCTATTGTTCTTGAAATAGAGATAACATAATCATCTTAGGGCAGTCCTTTGTTCTATTCAAGAACAAATGATAATCTATAGATAGTAGATCAATGTTATATACAAACATTGAGGACCTTCTATCTCTATGGGATCTTATTGCCTCAGGGTCTATTTATGGCTGAAAGAAGTGCATTAAAGAGAGCTTTACAGTGAATGTTGAAGCAAACAATTATGTCTAGCAGTTCCTAAAATATCAGTGATTTAGTGTTTGGTACTTGGTGATCACCAACTGATCTTCTGATAACTCAGTGAATACTGATTGCTTTGAGACATTTTTGGTATCATTGGAAAGGTCTTCTTAAGGGCTTTTAGTGGCCATTTAGATTATTGGAATTAGTTAAGTATTTCTAGAGTTATGGTCTAAATGAAGTTCATAACAAGGTCTCTCTGTACTTCTAGAGTATTATATTATAATTACAAATTACTAAGACAACAAAAGAAAAGAAATAAAGAAATATTCCAAATTTCGAGTATAACAGGGATAGAATGATGAGGCAGAGTCCTCTCCTGATTATACAGCCATTTCTTCCCATTTCTCTAGTCCTTCTACTAATATTTTGCTGCTCTTAAGGATCAAGTTCTAGCCTTGCTGAGAGTCTACTAAGGCTTGAGCTAGGAATGGATCAGACTGCTCTCAAAGATGCCATCTTCATTTGTCAACTTGTCTACCTCTCCATTAACCTCCTTGCTCTACTTTTCTGTTTTTTTTTATTCTTGTTTGGTATTCTGGATGCTCTAGTCTCTCTTGTTATTCTGGCAGTGCCTCTTTCAAGAGAACACCTCTAGTAATTCTAATTATAGGTGGCCATCAAAAATAATAGCTGTGATCTGATGGTAACCTTAAACCTTAAATCATCAAATAAAATGGCTACTAAGTTATGATGTTATTCTAGTGGGAAAACAAGTCTTCCCAAGGTTTTAGTTGCTCTCAAAAGCACTTCTAAAGGGAAGTTCTGGTCTAGCTCTGGTATGAAGTTTCTAGATAGGTTCTATGAGATCTGTATAGTAGTAGTCACAGCCACTATTCTGCCACTTGAGTATTATCCCTGAGTTTATAACTAGACTTCTAGTAGTTATATCTGGAAAGTCAAACTCGTCTCTCAAGTAGACTTATAGTATAATAAATGTGAAAAATATTACTTATATCACCTAAAAAGACTATCTGGCATAACAGTGCTGTAAGAGGACTATACTAAAGTACACTTCTGATATACTAGTAGTAGTCTACTAAAGTGACCCTACACTAATTAAATAATGATTACTCAACATTTAATTAGTTGCTTCACTCCCTGCACTCCTGACCCTGACTGCTAAAATGTTCCATAACTAAAGAACTTGTATATATAGTATAGATTATCCCTCCAGAAGCCTTATCCTATTCTCTGAGGAATCTCCTGGAGGTGAATTGTAACATACTCCAGACTTCATTTATAAACTAAGGAATCTCCTGGAGTTACTCTGCTCTGGTCATTCTTATACATACTAGTTTTCTAAGGCAATCTTGGAGGTTACAGTGTCCTGTTTGGCAATTGTAGCTAGATGCACCCAAATAGGCAGTTTTCTCAGATATCCATCTACCTTGTGCTTTTTTGATTTACAAAGGTTATCATTGTCAGAGAATGCAGAGATAACTCAATTGATTGTTGAATATTCTAGTTTAAGGCTAAGAAAGTTTTCTCTTTAGTACTCATGATTACTCTAGTGATTATATAATATAGATTATATAGATAATAAGTAGATTTATCTCTGATATCATCCTCCCTCTTCAATGCTACGTTCTCATGGCTATTTGCATTATATAAGTCTAGATTCTCTTAGGTCTGCTACCATTGGTTGTGGAGCATTTGGATATGTGTGATAGAACTTGTTGACTGCTTCTCATACATATTGTAGGTGGTGGGCTTGTTTCCATGAGTCTTCAGTATATGGTAATCAACTATCGAGAACTTTGGTCAAGTATTTCAAAAATGACGATATTGGTATACCCAGAGAATGTCCAAAGACGCTAGGACTGCTGTTGTGTCCCTGCGTGTGAGAAATGGTATGGCATGTCCTATGAAATGAGCAGCGTGTTCTTTAGGTAGGTATAGTATTAGGCCTGATGATAAATGTGATTTAGATCTCTGTATGCGACTGTTCAAGAGTGGATCAGGGAGGCAAGATACCTCACTCATGAAATCATATCTTGCAGACATAGACAAGGTGTTATCCGAATCCGAATCAACAAGATAATCATGGCCATTGTGCGGCTAGCTAGAGGTGGCAGACACATGCTGGAGTGGATGAACAGCAACTGGGCAATTCACCAACCGATTTCTGGTGCAAACGATGTTCCCTCTTTCTAAGCCGCAGCATGAAAGATACAAGCTGAACGATTGATGTGATGATTCGCTTTTAGCGTCAACACTTGGAAAAGTCAGCTGAGCTTGTTGTGCTATATCAGCCAAGAAGTGAAGGCGATGTTGGTGCATAATCATTGGGCTTCTATATTGACGCAGGAATACACTGTGAGCTGTAGTTCACGAGATTCGTCCAGGGTAGTGCGCAACTGTCCTCCTACTCAAGCAGTCTCGCCATTCCCCTTTCCCTTTCCTTGAGTTGTTTTGACAATGCATTCAGTCCACTTGCTGGCGTACCTGAACCTAGAGAGGTCCGTCTTTGTTTGGCCTACCCCCAATCATGACTATGCGAGGAGGGATAGAACTTGCCTGTGGTGCTTGAGTGGGTTCCCAAAACAATAACCCTCCATCCATCCATTCTCTATGCCTTGCGGGACAGGCTCACATTCATGACAGCGCTTGGCTACGAGGTTCACTACGTCGTATATGAGAGCCAAAATAGGACGCCAGGTTTGTTTCAATAAACACCGTATTCGTCTGAGCGTTCAGATGGCCAGTGTAGACATTGGAGTTGTTGTGTGTGTGTCGTAGCGGCGAGGCGGTCACCAAGGGATGGGCAGGTGGGAGGTCAATTGCATACACTTGGGACATTTTAATGGGTAAGCCGCAGTTTGTGTGTCCCAGACTCGGAGGTGGAAAACAAGCAAAGACTGGGATGGATGCTGAGCTAGGGTTAGGGTTATATTCTCAGATCATTGAGTGCTGAAATCGTCCAAAACAATTGATCTTGAGAGACAAGGCCTTGAACTGTTTCATGGAATAAAAAAATATTTTGATTCAGTCACAGGGTCCTCCGAGCATCTCAGGCTCTGGTCGTCGTCCCTTCCAGCTTCAGCTCGAGGCGCACCTCTACTACTTTGGCATCCGCGGCAAGGGACAGCTGATCTACAGGACGTCCACGGATGTCTTCACGCCACTCTCTGGGCCAGCACAAGACCTTTGTATGATACAGCTTCTCCCCTCTCTATAAGCACGCCAAATTGGGCAGAGAGAACTTCAAGGGAAATGTTATCGACCTGGGTGCGTGCTAACCCGTCTAACTAAAGGTACCTAATCTAACTGTTTGTATTTCAGGTCCTGAAATTGAGCCGGGCAAGTTCATGTACCCTTGTGATGACGCGCAGTCTTCGTTTGACTATCCTGAGGATTGCCGTATCCATTCTTTTCCGCCGCGGCGATCAAGGGACCCCGACAACCAAGACCTCGAGGGCGACCTTGTGCGGTTCATCATCAAACACGGCCACATCCCTCAGTCATCTTACTGGGTTTGAATCTCATCTCAGCGCCGGTGTGGCATCTTTGGCACCTTCAACTCAGTTGAGGTAGCAGTGCATGCCTATGACAATGACTCTGGTTCTTTTTTCCAGAGGTGGGATTATCATGGACCAACGACCCCATGCACTGCAAGTCCTCCTCTTTTGCTTTCATATGCCGGCAGTTTGTTTCTCTCCCCTTTTGTTCATTACAACTCCCAGTGAAGCGATATCAGCCAGTTGATGATTGGGTCGAGTTGGATTCTGCAAGGGAGGCAACAGGTGAGCGTGTGGTGTGACTGCCGACAGGTACAAGGGTTGATTTCGACATGGACACGGATGTTGTTCACTCGCCAGATGAACGCCAGATTAGTGCGTCCGGCGTGACAATGTGTATTAAGATGGCAGAAACTCGGCGAATGGAAGTTGACGTGTGCCAGTTGCAGCAGAATGGATGGGGTTTTCCTTTGTGTCTCAAAACATGTTATCAGGTGTCCCTAAAGAAATATAGACAAACACTCAGCAGGTAAACGATAGTGTCAGGACTGAGTTGAGGACAAATCGGGAGGGGCTAACGAGATCAGTTTAGTCATTCATCAAGAACAAGCATTGTCGTGAGCTTACTACAAAGCCTGTTCTCACGAGACTGAGCAGGATGACTTGATGCTGAAGAACTATAGGGTTGAGATGAATTAACTGTGAAACTCAGTCACAGGCAGGCCCAAACTCATCAAAGGTGATTTTTGTCGACTCTTGAGCATTTTCTTCGGTGCTGAAAAGATAGATCGGCTCAGCAGAATTATGTTGGCACTCAAAATCCAAAGCATTGGAGGAAGAGGTATTTAGATTGATGATCGTCGCTCATCTTACAAAGTTTGTGTAATGATTTATGGAATATCACCGTTCACCTCACGTTGACCACATGTCCGTTGTATAGCACAAATCCATAGATTTGACCACTATATTCCTTTGAGACAGGAGTTCAAGACTGTAACAGTTTAGTCTTGACCTGGATGTGTTGTGGAAGTTGACAGTTTCTAAGATCAGGTGCATCATATCATATATGGCAACTGAAACCATTTTGTTTCGCTAGATACATTGCATGGAATGGAACAATAGATCCGGTCGCTTGATCTAGATTTAGACAAAGAGCTGATTGACCAGATTTCATTGGCGACATCGATTTGTTTACAATGGCCTGGAATCGCTGAGTAGTATCGTCGAGTTGGGGCGTGAAGAAGACGCTTGGTTCTGTAGAAGCTGCACGACGAATGCTTTTCCTGTGGTCCACCAAGAGCCAACAACATTCGCACCCACTAACGATGCACCTCGAGTTTGGCGAACTCAAGACCCGATGCTCTACCAGCCTCTTCATAATTCACTAATGGTGATCCGCCGTTTGATCTCAACTCGACGCCATCGCGGGGGCGATCAAGTTTGGGGCGTTTGCAATGCCGAAAATGAATCCATGGTCGATCCCGCGCCAGTGGTTTGTTTCATAGCACCACCATAGCCGCGGGTCATTTAGCCGAAGCATGGGTGTTTTTGATAGCCTGACTCAGTGAAGGATTTGCCTGTACGCAGCAGTGCTGGGAGAGAGGGGCTTAAAGCAAACAAGGCCACTGAGCCACCAGACCGTTGAGGATTTGAGAGACTTGATGATGTGTATATATATCTAGTAGTGCGTGATGGAATGAATACTGACCCATTTATCTTTTCGGTCGGCATATGTTTGAATAGGTTTTATTTGTAGTAGTAGTGATAGTGATAGTAGTAAATTGACTCTGCTATTGAATGGATGAGAAACTTGACCAACTCGTTCATGATCTGCTCTTTTTACTTTTACTATGGACTGACATTGACGATCAGACGCTGATAGGTCCATAGTTG
>Ga0153949_1000068_pt1 | contig 33790 bp, 30 predicted proteins | sample TSNJ033MetaG_FD_104705 | JGI IMG/M metagenome (GOLD analysis project Ga0153949, IMG submission 104705) | Attine ant fungus gardens microbial communities from New Jersey, USA - TSNJ033 MetaG | ecosystem: Host-associated > Fungi > Mycelium > Unclassified | place: USA: New Jersey, Wharton State... | reverse complement strand
GCGATGAGGAACTAACTACAATTTGATTGTAGGGCTTATAGCCACCGCGCTGGGGCGGTATATCCCCAGCAACTAATTAGGAAAAGGAGTATGGCTCTCATCTCATGACTAAAGTCGCGAGTCTCCGAGCCTGTGTGAATTATGAATTTCATCAAAAATATACTTTAGGGAGGATATAGAATATGCTTTTATTTTCTGTTTTACAAATAATATGTTTATTAGCATTGGTTACTTGGGTAGTAGGATTTCCGACTTACAAAAAGATTAAAAAAGAAAATATGAACTATGACGGAACAATAATCGTCTATATTTCAGCGATATGGATTCTTGCAACAATATTTAATGTTTTTAATCTACTTATGAGATTCATTAAATAGATCTTTTAACGGAAAGAATGGTTATGAAATGAGGTGTACTTATGGATAGAAAATATATTGCTGTTTATGACTGCGACAATGGCTATACTTGTTCGTGTTGCGGAAAAAGAATGGGAGGAAGTAGTGGAGGATATATGGGATGATGAGAGATATACAGAAGAAGAAATTGTGAATCATTATAAGAAAGCAGAACATAACGAAAAATATTTGATTAACGTTTATAAGGTTGAGAAGGAGTTATATGAAATAAATCAAAATTATCCGTAAGACTGGGAAAATAAAAATGAAGGAGTGAAATAAATGAAGTCAGTAGTAAGTTATCCTAACCGAGGTGAGTACGGTAACAACATGTATCGTGGTAATTGCTCCGGCTTACTGATTAATGATCTGATTGATCAGTATAAGATAAAGGGATTATCGGATTACATGGTAGGCGGCGGGACAACACGAGATGTTTGCCAGGAACGAAACATATCTGGTACATTCTTGGACCTCAACCGTGGGTTTGATATGATGACAATGGACATTCCGGATCGCCCGGAAAATATATTCTGGCATCCCCCGTATGGTGGAATGATTATCTACAGTGATATCATGTACAAGGCGCAGAGCATTATCAGTCAATACGGATTTGATCCACGAGAGAATGATTTATCCAGAGCAAATGACTGGAATGACTTTGTGAATAAAATGAATTATTGTATGCTAAAACAGTTTTCTTGCCTCGAAAAGGGCGGACGTATGTTTGTTTTGATGGGGGATTGGAAGCAAAAAGGGAAATTGTACTCAATGCTTTGTGACATTGCAAAACCAGGAACGCTGGAGCAGATCATTATCAAAATGGAACATAATTGCATGTCGGATAGAAGTACTTACAGTAATATGAATTTTGTACCAATAAGTCACGAATATGTAATGGTGGTTAGGAAAGATATGGCTACGATTATTCCGATTTCCATGGCGAAGAGACATCAAATGGATTTAAGAGACTGCATGTCCGTAACGTGGAGAGATGTCGTTGCCGCTGTTTTGGAAGATGCCGGGAAACCATTAGCATTAAGAGAAATTTATCAGGCCATTGATGGTCATAAAAAATGCGATGCAAACCCTCACTGGAAAGATAAAATCCGTCAGACACTGCAAACATGGAGCGGTTTTAGACACGTATCTGAAGGCGTGTGGGCAGCTGCTTAAGAAAAAGAAGAGGAGAATATAACATGAAATTGGTGCTAAAATTTGGGGATGTAACGAAAATGATGCCGGAATATGTATCCGCACACTGCATTTCAGAAGATTGTGTGATGGGATCTGGTGTCGTTATTGCTTATCGAAACCTTTTGCCAGGGTTAAAAGCAGCGTGTATGGAGTATGTAAGAAACGCCAAGGCAGCTTCCGAAAAGGTATGGCATACCACTTCTGGGCTAATTGTGCCATTTCGGTACGTTGATCAAGATATGGTTCTTTACAATATGTACACCAAAAAATTCGTCAAGGATCATGCTGGCAAGGGAATGACATACGAAAAGTATCTGGCGAATATTCGGGAGTCCTTGGAATACGTCAGAAATTCAATGCTGCAACATTCGGAAGAGAAACTTTGCATTTCTAAAATTGGCTGTGGCCGGGATCGTTGTAACTGGGAGGATATAAAAGCTATCTTAATTGATGTGTTCAATGAAACAGATATCGAAATCCTGGTGTGCGAATTTGATGAAGCCACAATTCGTAATTAATTATTCATGATATCTAAAAGGAGTCAGCTTATTCTGGCTTCTTTTTTATTATTCAAAATGTGTAGACATAATTAAAGAGAATATATAAAGGAATTCAGAGGAAAAACTATCATGGAAAAGAATCTGAGAAATTTATTATTAAAAAAGAAAAGGAGAAATTTATGTGGAAATTTATTTTAATTGGATGTGTCTTATTAGTATTAACTTTTTTGTTCATCTGTATAGCACGGCAGAATCCAGTAGAAAAGCAGCTTGAGGATCAAGAACAGATGGTGTTCTTGAAAACCTATCGTGAGAAAGGAAATTAATGAATGTACCTTTATCACGTATCATTGATTCCTGTTACAGAATTTATTCCACGTATTCCGACCGAGCGAGCTCATGGCGAAGATAAGAATATATATCGAATCTGTATTGCGCCTTCCATTGAAAATTGCATCAATGCCATGCCGGGCGGAGCGTCATCTATTTCTATACTCAAAGAGCTTGGAATTACACCGATTCTGTTTATATATGAATTCAAACTACGGGTAAATGCAAAGGGATTACGATATCCCCACGATATTTCAAAAATGGTCCCTGATGCAGATACTACACATGAATACTGGTTGACCGAAAAACCAACTTTTGTTCAGGAGTATGTTTTTCAGGTTGAGCAAATCACAACCAAACCACACCAGGATCTGCTTCAAAGGTGGATCTATCCTATAGTACAAATTCAATACAGTCCGGTTTCCGTTTATAAAGATAATATAACAGCATTGCGCGAAAAATATGTAGAATACCCAGATGTATTGGAAAAAGTGGATTGTCTTTTACAAAGATACGGAATTCGTACGTTGCTTTGGAATATGTATGATATGAAAATGGCACAAATTCGAAAAAAAGAAGGAGTGGAAATGAATGAGAAAGACATGGTTGATATTACCTTAATGGAGTGAAGTGAAGTATCCTGATTAGAAAGAAATGTCATAAGGACTATAGAAAGGTAGTTTTTATTAGAACAAAATTTCACGGATTACTATTAGGCATGATAAGGTAAAAGCCTCTCCTCTTGGGAGGCTTTTTGTAAGTGGTAAAACATTATAAAACTGCTGGGAACTTGACTTCGGCAGAAGAATTTGGCGACTTGTATGTATTAAAATCCGGTGCCAGCATTCGGTATGATTTAGGTGATTTAGAGATGTATCAGATAGACCGGCCTTTGTTTGTGATTTTCGAATCACACAATATGGGTGCTAATTACAGTGCTCTTTTTTGAATCGATAAACGATAAAAACAATATCCGCAGGGGTACAAAAATTGTATTTTGGAAGGATTTTCGATAGACTGTACATAAATACATGATAGACTGAAATGCTAAAAAGTATGTTTTTTAGAACATAATTGTACTGGAATAAAAAATAGAAAGAAGAGGATTTCAATGAGTACAAAACTTAAAACAATGGAAGATAAAGATGAAACTCTCTTAAGCGAGCTGATTTTGTTTGATAAAGATAGTTACCCGATTGATATTAAGGATGAACAGGTTTCTTTTGAATCATTTGAAATAGATGATAATATTTCCGCAGATACTGCAAATGATATGAAGGAAGATGAAATAGATTTTTCACTTATATTGTCTGGCACTGATATTTACAGCCGTGAAATTGAAAAAATCCCCATTTTGTCTCAGGAAAAAGAATTGGAATTTGCAAAATTATGCAAAGAGGGTACAGAAGAAGAAAAAAAATATGCATTTGAACGTTTAGTTATTCACAATCTTCGTTATGTTCGTGCTATTGCCAGTCGCTATCAAAACCTTGGAGTCCCACTTGAAGATTTAATCCAGGAGGGTAACCTTGGGTTGTTAAAGGCGGTAGAGCGATATGATCCTTATTCTGGATATCGCTTTACCACATATGCAACATGGTGGATTCGCCAGGCAATTGGAAGATATATATCCAATCAAGGGCGCACCATTCGTCTTCCCGTTCATGTGGTCGGGGATATACAAAAACTGAAAAAAGCTGAAAATAAGCTAACCCAGATAAATACGACAGATGAAATGGAGTGGTTGTGTAATGAGACCGGATTTGACACACAGAAAATCATACATCTTCGCCACACAAGAGAGGATATCCGTTCTCTTGATATGCCAGTAAGCAATGACAATTCTGGAGATGGCGACTCTGTTCTTATTGATTTTATTGCTGACCAGACAAAAACGACCCCAGAAGACATTATAATAAAGAATGATTTGAGTAAGCAATTAAACGAGATCATGAGTTGTTTAACAGATAAGGAACGTCAAATTCTGTCATATCGACTTGGATTAGAAGATGACCAGCCGCTCACCCTGGAAGAAGTCGGACGTATTTTTAATATTACAAGAGAGCGAGTACGGCAAATTGAAGCAAAAGCTCTGCGAAAACTAAGGAATCCGAAATATTCGAAACAACTTGCGAATTACATAACTCAATAATTACAAAGAAACTGTAAGAGGTTAAGGTCATGAATAGAGAACGTAATATGTCAACAATTAATATCACCAGTGCACGAAAAGATTTGTACAATTTGGTAGAGCACGTAAACCTATATCATGATCCAGTTATAATCGTTGGGAAAAAAGGTAATGCTGTCCTTGTATCCGAAGATGACTATCGCAATATACAAGAAACCCTATATCTATCAAACATCCCTGGCATGGTGAAGTCTATCATCGAAGGGGATGAGACCTCATTGAAAGATTGTAAAGATTATGATGAGGACTGGTAAAGTATAAAAGCATATATAAGCGTTATATGGATTATTGTCATTTGGATGACGATTTGTTATGGTGGTTTAACAGTTATTGGAGTGATTTACATCCATTATGGTCGCATGCACGAAGGATGAAAACGGGTTGAATTGCCGTACCAAAGGAAAGATTGAATAGAGAGATTGCTTTCAGGGCAATCTCTTACAAATTTAGTAAAAATAGATATCCGCAGCATTCTGAAATTTCCATATAAAAAACATCCATGCTAAACTATATGTAATAGAAATATAAAGGAGTGAGTTAAATGACAAAGAGAAAACTTCCTATGATTGCTTATGGTAAATTGAAAGATACAGAAAAATTATTACAATGGTTAAAAGACTACGGTTGGAGAAGACGGCATATTTCCCACTTTAATTCGATTAACGATGGCGGTTGGTATAACGAACATTGGCAGGATTATTTTTATAAACGACAGGATATTTTTTCGGGAAACCAAGTGAAGAATATTTTTGAGGACGATCCGGTATGGGATAACGAAAAACACCCAATGACGGAAAGATTCTTCTTGATGTTGGATTATCTGCAATCTGTTAATCAGCAGTTGGAAATATACTATCATGATGAAATGGCTTGTCTGGTCGGATATGACGAGATTCGTTATGTCATGCCATCCGAATACTTTGAAATACTGCCACTAACTGACTACAATCAATTATTTTCCGGAGAACTTCACTTATTATTGGAATCAGATTCTCAGTATACACTACCAGCACTACCAAATGACGCTTCAAAAGCTCAATTAGCAGAGGCTATCTCGCAAAAACAAGATAATCTGTCAAAGCTGCAGCAGGAAAAAGACAACATCAGAAACGGAGAAACAGCCGGGTTGAAAGAATTACAGACCCAAATAGAGGTGCTCCAGGCAGAAATGAATAAGAAGAAACAAGAGCTAATGGAGCAATTAGAAGCAAAAATGAAAGAATTCACACAACAGAAAACACTTCTGGAACAGCAATTGTTCTTATTAGAAACTCAAATCTATGGAATTCGATGTTATTTAGGAGAAGTCGTGAAATTCCATAAGATTAGAGAAGGCAGACCGGGTGATATCAATACCCCTATCGTGGTCTATCAAAAGATTCGGTATTTAGATGAAGAACTTGGAAAAGCCGTCAGTCTGTATGGTTTTGGCTCTTACGAGGATGATACGAAGCAGTTTTTGTCTCTTTTAAAAAATCGTGATGATATGCGGGATATCTTTGTGCCGGAAGAAAAATCCGTCGCATTAATCAAGGTATCCAGGAGTGATACCGTGAAGCATACATCAGGCGCAGTAGCAAATGCATTAGAAGATTATGAAATCTATCATGCAAAGCAACTTGCAGTCCTGGTACGAAATGGAGAAGAATTGTATATCTCCTGGCTAGATAAAGACAAAATCTCGTTAAGTGACGAAAATGCTTTCTACTCAACAAAAAAAAGAAATACGGAATATGAATACGATGAAAAAAATATAAAGACAAAATCATCTGCAAAAGAGGAAGTGGTGTCACGCTTCTTTATTTTATCCATCTTGCAAGGAATCACGGATCACGGAATAATTATTCAGATTCCGGAAAAAATCCATATTCTTTCCAAAAATCAACGGTATGTTATTCTTAGCATGGCCGATGGTTACTTAGCAGATTATACATATGGGTATTTTTCCGACATTTTGGATCGCTTCGGTAAAATTCCAATGAAAGAGGGCGATCAAGTTCTAACTCTATTAAAAATCAGTCGAGATGATTATCATAGCAAGGATGCACAACTGACTTATAATAATGACCGAGGTATTGGTGAGCGAAATCGCACTCACGATGCAATAATTAGTCCTTATCAGGTCATTCCAGTAAATAAAGTTCTATTTGATTTAGTAATTGAATGGGAATATGAAAAGATACAGTGTGTGTTAAAAACAAACGAAATACCACACGATCATGGATTTACAATAAGTACAACATCCGTAGTAGAAACGGAAAAGATGCTTGGATATGAGAGCGACAGCATACGAATATATGCGGAATCTATATCGGACAGAATCAGTCGTGATTTTATAAGTTCCAAACTTACCGATGAAGATATTCAAAAGATGTGTGAATATACCATTTCCGGTTCTTGTTACTATATAAATCAAAACGGAAGGGAATGCTTATATCGTCACAGTCCCAAAGAGGCAAATGAGATTATTTTCAAAAAGCGATTTATAAAGGTGACTGCGGTAAGGAAAATATATCATTACTACTTATCCGCGGAAAAAGAGTATGGACGATACCGAGATAGCAATGCAAGGGCTAATTTGGAAATTGAGCCGGATGAAATCATTCCGTTAACTTTTTTATGCCCAACATGGCTGCAGTATGTCATTACTACAAAAAACATCGGAAGATGGCGGGTTGGAAATACTGATTTATCATACGCAGATTCCCTGAAATATTTAAATATTTGTTTACAATACCTGAATAAGCGAAGAGAAGAAGAAAAGGTGGCTATGGTTGAAGCCGGATTGAAAAACTGGATTGATGAACACGCTGATTGGGATGTATTAGTGACGGAATGGCGTATAGAAAATCGAATTAGAAAGCTAACACCATTTCAAGCCAAACGATTTGCTCGCACACTAAGTTAGTAAAGAAAAGAAGCTCATCTGGGCTTCTTTTTTTAAGAACGCATTAAAATCAATATCCGCAGAGTTTTGAAATTTGAGTCAGCGTTGCAATTAGTATACAATGTGAACATGATCTATTACTATAGAAAAGCCAGTTTCAATGAAGATTTCATCATAATTAGCGAGTAGGCAATTTTATAAGGAGGTTTTTATGAATAAGCGAGAAATATCTGAAATTAAAAAGCAATTAACACCGTCATCCTGTTGTATTTCAAGAATCTGTGGTTGCTATGTCGATGGGGAGAAGCAGAAAATCACACAGTTCAAGGAAGCGTTTCTTTCCTTACCGGAAGAGGATATTTTTAAGTTCCTTGATATTTTCCGTAAGAGCATGACGGGAAAGATTGAAAAAAATCTATTCAATATGGATTTCCCGTTAGAGTGCGAAGAAGCTGATGGTACGCAGGATTTTCTATTGAGATTAAGAAACAGTCAATTGAAAGACGACGATTTACTGGATCAGTTTTTTGATTCTGTAATCGAAGCATACGACTATGCCGGGAATTATCTCGTTCTACTAATCTATTCAACCTACGACATTCCCGGAAAATCAACGGATAACATGACTATGGTTGATGCTTCGGATGAGGTATACAGCTATATTACCTGCGCCATTTGTCCCATGAACCTGACAAAGCCCGGTCTGGCTTATGACACGAAAGAACAACGCATTCAAAATCGTGTTCGAGACTGGGTAGTTGAAATGCCGATGCACGGATTCTTATTTCCCACGTTCAATGATCGTAGCGCCGACATTCACAGCGTCCTTTATTATGCGAAAAAAAGTTCGGATTTACAGCAGAATTTTATCTCCTCAATATTTGCGTGTCCTAGCCCAATTGCCGCCGATGACCAAAAAGCAATGTTTGAGATGATTCTGGAAGACAGTGTCGGTGAACGACTTGATTTCAGTAAGGCGAAAATGATTCATGACAACCTTATGGAAAGAGTCGTAGAAAGTCATGAGCGAATCGAAACATGCACCTTAGGAAAACAGCAGTTAAAAGACATCTTGGAAGAGTGCAATGTTGAAGAGTCAATTTTAGAAAGCTTCGATGCCGTATACGATTCCGTTGCCGGCGAAAACGTGTCGCTTAATGGGGAAAATTTGGTAAACCAAAATAAATTTGAAGTTAAGACCGGTTCCGTCGTTATTCATGCCAAACCAGAAGATGCAACGATGATTGAGACTAAAATCGTCGATGGAATGCGTTGTATCGTTATTGCAGTTGAAGATAAAATCGAGGTAAATGGTGTTTGTACTTCATTTTAAGGAAAATATATAAAAGGCCAGTTTTCATTACTGGTCTTTTTTTTGCCCTTGAATCATAAGTCTCGTATCATAATTTCCTTGAAAAACTATCAAGGTATGGTTGCATAAACAACCCGAGAAAAATTAACCTTGCAAAAAATGAGGAGGAATAAAATGGGAAAATTAATCACTCCCGGACAAGCACTGTATAAGCCTCATGAAATACAGTTCTTAAAAGACATGAATATTGCAAGACATACAAGTGGAAACCGTGGGGAATTTGATGTTGGATTATGCAGTAGCCACCAGAGCAATGGTACTTCTGATGATCATTATGCGAAACTATCAACCGCTGCCTTGTTCTTAGGGGAGTCTTTTAAGGGTAATGTATCATGTGCAATAACACAAACTTCCATTTATGGCGAATTCAAACTTAACCAAGAAACATATCACTTTCTGACATCTGGCAATCAGATTCAGATGGATAAAGATACGCTGCCAGAAGAATACTGCCTTTTTCCCGTGATATTGTGGCTGTTATTCTTTAACACGAGAATGAATGATTACTATGTCGTTGCAAAAAATGCATACCTAATGAGAAATGCTGCTGATTTATTAGCCGCCACATTGCGGTTCTGCGATTGCTTTTGGTATGATTACGCAGCAACTCGTAGTCAAATCGTTATTGACTCTGGCGTTTCCCTGGATCAAGTTAAGCGCATGTATCAACAGGGAGCATTGGAGGAATGCTCGGATAAAGTTGGAGGAAATCAATGTGAAATTTTAATTGGTCTAATAAACACGCAAACTTCAGCCACACCAACCACTACGACAACTATTTCATACAAAGAATTGGCTGCCGGAAAGCACAAAATCAAATACGAGTGGGCTTCGGAGCAACAGAGTAAAATTCATCCATTGTCCTTTTTGGAGGATTTTATTCCTACTAATACATTCTTGAAGATTGCGCAGAAGATAGATTACCGCGTTGCGAACAGCATGATGAATTATCTGGACTTAGGGATAACTGATCTTGATACTATTAAACAAAATTTCCTTAACATCCTGTTATGGGGAGATCCGGGAACTGGCAAAACAGTCATTGCGGAAGCATTATCAGCCGTAACCGGCATGCCGTTATACGAAATCATCGTTAATGAGGATTCGGAAGATGACGTGTTTGAAGGAAAAAACAAAATCGTTAATGGTGAATTGTCTTTTGTGGAAACCGCATTCCTGGAAGGATTTACAAAAGGTGGAATTATCCTAATGGAGGAAATAAATCTAGCACGGGCCAATGTATTTACATCCGTCATAAATCAAGCTTTAGAGTATCCCTATATCCTTAATCGGAATGGATACGATAGAATCGTACGACATCCATTAACCGTCGTTATTGGGACAATGAACCTTGATACTGATGGTACAACGGCGTTAAATTCCTCGTCCGCTCAAAGATTCCCTCATAAGTACGAGGTCTTACAACCAACGGATAAGGAGTTTGTCAACGTACTTATAGCGAAAGGGTACGATCCGGTAATGTCCAGAAAAGTCTATGGGGTATATAAAAAAATTCGTGATTATTTGAAGAAGTCAGAGCAAAAAAAGAAGTTATTAAAGGAATTATCCATTCGCCAGTGCATGGGTGCGTTATCCAGCATCGAAGAGGGTGTTGCGCCAATAGAAGCTGTTATAGACAGTATGTATGGTGCCCTTGCGGTAAAAAACAAAAAAATTGCCGAGGAAATCAACTCGTCTATTATTAAGATGACTGATTTCTAGTAGCACAATCATGGAGGCACTATGTTATTCAATATAAGGAAGTGGGAATCGGAAAAAAACTATTTCGCCAAGGTTGTCTCTGCAATGGTAGGTCGCCATATGTACGTTCAGAATGCTGTAAATCATTCGCTTGGATACACCAAGGGCGGGAATGTAATTTACATTGCGCAAAGACATCCATTATACGAAAAGTTACTTACCACGGAAGTCAGCATGTTTCGCTTTGGCGTAGCAATACACGAAGGACTTCATCAGGTTTTTACAAACTTTGATTATTTTGAGCAAACAAAAAAACGGCTAATTCATTCTGGCTATCTTAAGACGCAAGTAGAACTAAGCGTATACGCAACGATTGTTAATCTTATTGAAGATCCTGCAATAGAAAACATGGCTTATCAAGTAATTGGCGGCGTCGGTTTAAGGGCGTTATATTTTACAATCGCGAAGATAAATGAATTAGCAGAAGACATTGGCAATAACAAATATCCGATGGAAGAAGTTCTCAATGCACTAATTCAATTCGGCGATCTGGGCATCATACATGGTTCGTTTCGATGGAATACGGCCAGAAAGGTATTTTTGGAAATAGCTCCATTGTTTTATCGGGCAATATACGAACCGAATAATCGTATGCGAATTGATATGGCGGTACCCATTTATGAAGCTTGCTTACCATTATGGAATTACTATTCCGAGAATAAAAAGCAGAGAATGCAACAGAATTTAAATAACGTAATGAGCGAACATCAAAAGGCAAATGCTATTGAGACTGGTAAAGGAAGTGGCAACAACGGTGAGTTTATTGATGAAACCAGGAAACAAAAAAAACAACTTTCCAGTTTAGAACATCTAAAAGATGGCGATAAGAATGATAATGATTCTTCTAAGAACTCTAATGAGGTGAAAGAGAATCAATCTGGTAATGCAGATGACAACAATGACGATTCTTCAAAAGATTTTAGTTGTAATGATAGTTTATTTGAAAGTAGAAATGATGATACCTGCAAAGATATGGATTTTCAGGAATTGCAACGGCTTTTAGATGATGAAGAAGAGCATTTCGAAGAACAGCAATCAGAACAACACGATTATTACTCTGAGTTGCCAGAGTACGATATTGATATCTCTGCGCCAACGCAAAAGAACAAAAAACAGATCACTTGTCTTAATTGGCATGTTGACAAGCATGGTCCTGATGATGCACAGAGATATGATGCAATCGTGGAGAAAATGTCGGATAATATAGTAGCCCTTCGTGATGAGTTGAATTTGATTTTTCAGGAAGACCGAATACGAAAATTTTATTCCGATTCCGGCCGCATCAGCCTAAATAGAATTGCATCGGGGAAGAAAACCACAAAGCTCTTTCGACGAAAAGAACGTCCAGTTGAACGTGAAAATATGTGTATCGGCGTCATTGGGGATCGTTCTGCATCTATGAAAGATAAGATTGAATATGAGAGCATGACGATTATTGCTTTGGCTGAGACGTTCTCTGAATTTGATATTCCGCTCTATTTTTTGGATTTTAATTACGAGTCCGAAATAATACAGCAACATTACATCTGTTGGGAAAATACCCGATACGAAAGGGAGCGCCTATTATACATGAACTGTGATGGCAGCAATTGCGATTTCTACAGCATTCAATACATGACAAAGCTGTTGATGGAACGCCCGGAAAAACACAAAGTATTAATTGCTATATCGGATGGTCTTCCCAGTGCCATATATAGTGGGAAAGAGGGAATAAATCAAAATACATTAGCCATTGACGAAGCAAAAGCAAAAGGTATTGGAGTTGTTGGAATTGGCATTGGGAGAGGTGCTTCAGGTCCTAAATTTGAAAAGATGTATGGGAAAAATTGCTTTTTCAATATTCAACATCCAAAGGACCTATTTAATCAATTTGCAACTACACTTACAACTGTTATAAATAGTTGGACGTGAACTACCCACCTCCCAAAGAGGTGATAGAATCCTTACTGGAAAAATGATAAAAGGAGAATTGAATTATGACAAATATGAAAGCGTATAAAGACGGAAATCGTCTGATTTTGGTATTGGAAAACCCTGATGCCAGTTTGGAAAACTTAGTTAAAAGCTTTTTAATGGGAATTATTACACCGGTTGAACATTTGGAGACGCCGTCACCAATGGCGATACCATTAATGCCATCAAAAGACGCAGTTGAACTTGAAGTCACTTCACCCCAGGTAAATAAAACACCCAAATTCGTTCAGCGTAGCCAGGACAAAAGTGCATCTATGCGAACAATTAATGTTGCGAACCAAGAAGCTACAAATGCAGCTGCGCCGGAAAGTACCATACAGAATATTCCAAATCCCGTTGCTAATGAAGCTGAAGATACAATTTCAATGACCACTGTATACCAGATGAATATTTTTGCTTTGCGAGATTTTCTACGGAAGCATCATGACGATCAAAGAATAAGGGATTTTTTAATTCAACGTATGCGCACAACGAATTTAGAGCTTGTATTATATACAAAAACAGAGCGGGAACTCCGCGAAATTGCAAGAGAATTAGCAAGTTAATATTAAAAGGGTATTGCGAAACTTCGGGTTTGCGATACTCTTTTTTGTAATCCATTCTACTATACATAAATCTATTTCCATAATTGTTCTGAAAACAACAATAGAAATGGAGGTAGAACATGAATGAAATAAAAAACGGCGTTCTTCACTGCCATACAGATAATTCAAACAGAGATTCTGTCATGACCGTGCAGATGCTGGTAGAAACATCAAAAAAGCATGGAGCACCGGCAGTTGTGCTCACGGATCACGGAAGTATGACTGGATATATTGATTTCATCCAGACCTGTGAGGAACATGAAATAAAACCGATTGTGGGTGTCGAAGCTTATGTGGAAGAAGAGTCCGAAGGCCGAAAGCACTTAATTTTGATGGCTAAGGATTATGAAGGATTCACTGCCTTGATTAAAGCAGTTAGTGAAAGTAACTCTCGTGTCGTTTCTGTTGGTAAACTTGCTTTCCCACGTATGAATAAAGCAATTCTGGTTAAGTATTTTGGACCAGGAACAGCAGGGCACGGACATGTTATTGCGACATCTGCTTGTGTATCGGGTGTTTTGGCGAGCGTTGTTTTAGCAAATGATTCCATCGATGAAGAATTAACTAAGCTAAGAACAAAACAGCTTGAATTCGATTCGCCTGAATCCGAAGGTTATCTGAAAAACAATTCCATGTTAACTGACTTGCAAAGTACACAAAAAGAGTTATCCGCAGAGATTAGCACCTTAAAAAAAATTGCAACTCGTTCATTATTATCCTTAGAACGTAAAGCATTAAATGCACCAGCCGGTAGTGAGAAACAAAAAAATGCACAAGCAGAATTCAATGCCGCAAACCAGGCGCGATTTGCAGCAAATGCTGAATTGATAAGCAAAACTGCTGAAAAAGAAGCAATTGAAGTAAAGATAAAAAGAATCAAACCAATTATAAATCAAATTAAAAATGGCATTTCCAGGTGGGAACGTATTCAAAAGGATATTGACGCTATTCTTAAAAATCATATCGACGATGCCATTATTGATCAAGTTTTGGAAGAGGAGGCACTTTGGTATCAGGACACCTTTGGTGTTGGTAACTTTTATATCGAACTGCAATATCACGGTCTTTCTATTGAAAAGCGTGTTATGCCGCGATTGGCAGAATTATCGGACCAATTAAACATCCCTGTATGTCTGGCAAATGATGCTCATATTCCTGATAAAACAGGAGATTCAATATTAGCTAGAGCTATTATTCGTACCACAATGTTTGAAAAATGGGATGATCCCTCTGCCGCCGACAAGGAGGTGTATATTAAAACCGATGATGAGCTAACCGAGATGATATCTCGAATCATTCCAAGGGAAAAGGTTTTGGAAGGATATGCTAATATAGGGAAGATAGTATCTGATTGCAACTTAGAACTTCCTAAGGAAAATCATTATCCAAAATTCCAAACCCCTGATGACAGTTCGGTGGAAGAATACCTTCGCAAGTTGGCATATGACAGTATAAGCAGACGTTATACTGCTGATGAATTTACCGAAGAGCATCAAAAACGGCTAGAACATGAACTCAATACAATCTGTAGCATGGGCTACGCCGATTACCATTGCATTGTTGAAGATTTTTTACGATATGCGAGAGCTGCCGGAAAATTGGATTTGACGGATCCGGAGGAAGAAAAAATTGCGCTAAGCTTCGATATTGAAAAAATTGAAAAACACGTGAGAAACCGCCCAGGTGAATGCGTGGGACCAGGACGTGGTTCGGCAGCGGGTAGCTTGGTGTGCTATTTGATCGGCATTACAAATATTGATCCGATTAAATACGGCTTGCTGTTCGAGCGTTTCCTGAATCCGGAACGTATTTCCATGCCGGATATCGACTGTGACATTGAAACCAACGTACGGGCATACACGATTATGTATGTGAAATACAAATACGGAAACGATTCCGTTTGCGGCATCATGACAAGGGGAACGCAAACTGGCAAGGCTGCTATCCGTACAGCAGGGCGCGTCTATGGCATCCAAAAAGCCGATGATTCAACAGCCTACCTAGACATTGTTGATGAATTGTCAAAAAAAACCGTAGACCTTGCCGAAAGTGAATTGCATATCGATTTAAAGGCAATACAACCGCAGATTGAAAAGTTGTTTGCTTCTAATCAAGTCGCACTGGAAATCTACCACTATGCCTTGCTGATTGAAGGATGTGCCACTCAAGTAGGGCGCCATGCTGCCGGAATTATTATCACTGATGGCAGACCGGTGGATGATTACGTCCCACTGATTTATAACAGTAAGCATGATATCATGATGACGCAGTGCGATATGAACCAATCCGAGCAATTGGGATTGCTTAAAATGGACTTCCTCGGTTTAAACAACCTAACAATTATTACCGAGACCGTTCAAGAAATTTATGCCAAAACCGGTGTTGTTATCGATATGGATAAGATTCCGATGGATGATAAAGCGGTATATAAAAAAATCTATGCGGCAGCAATGACAAACTCGATTTTTCAGTTTGAGTCACCAGGCATGAAGAATATGTTGAGAAATTTCAAACCAGACAATATCTTCGACTTGATTCTTCTTGTTGCCATGTTTCGACCGGGGCCAATGCAGTATTTGCCAGATGTAATTGCAGTTAAAAACGGTAGGAAGGAAATGTCCTTTTTAACGCCGCAGCTGAAACCAATTCTGGAGAATACTTACGGTTCCATTACTTATCAGGAGCAGGTACAGGAAATCTTCAAGCAGCTTGCCGGATATTCATTTGGCCAGGCGGACTTAGTTCGTCGTGCAATGAGTAAGAAAAAGAATGAGATCTTAATGGCTGAGAAAGGTACATTCCTGCATGGGGATCAGCAAAGAAATATTCCGGGCTGTATTAAAAATAACATTAGTGAGGAAGTTGCAACGGGGTTATTTGAAGAAATGACGGATTTCGCTAAGTATGCGTTCAACAAATCCCATGCGGCATGCTATGCGGTTGTTTCTTATCAAACGGCATGGTTGAAATACCATTACCCTCGGGAATATATGAAATCCGTGCTAAATAATACTGATTTTGAAAAAATACCGGGATTAGTTGATGATTTGAGAAGCATGAATATCAAAATCTTAGCCCCGAATGTGAACCGTTCCGAGTTGAGATTCTCCATTGAGGATGAATCGATTCTCTTTGGATTAGGTAACTTAAAAGGCCTTGGTGAATCAGCGGCTATTGTTGTTTCGGAAAGAAAGAGTCGCGGGGAATATCGCTCAATGCAAGATTTCATACTGCGCACACAACCGTCTAAGAAAATTTTGGAAGGACTAACCAGTGCGGGAGCATTTGATTCGTTCTGTTGCAATCGTCAGGCTTTGACTGATTTAACACCTGATTATTTGGGCGTTATCAAGAAAATCAAGGATTACTCCAAGAAATTAGGCGAAGCATATGAGCCAAAAAGAATTAATGCCTATATTAAAAAGATTGCCGAATACACAAGGAAATTGGACGGCCTTCTGCCGGATATGGATGTGTGCGAAGATCAACTTGCTAAGCTAAAAAGAGAGAAGGACATTATTGGCGTATATGTCAGCATGCACCCGATGGAACTGTTTCCAGAACCCAGTAAAAATGGCGCTATCAGAATATCCGATGCCCATAAATGCAATAATAGAGATGAAATCACAATAACGGGCATTGTTTCAAACTTTGCATTAAAGCCACGAAAAAAAGACAAGGTAGAAATGGGATTCTTTACACTGTCTGATTTATCTGGCCGTATGGAGATTTGTTGCTTTACAAAAGCTTTTGCGGAATTCAAACCAATGATTATGGATGATGCGGTGATTAGCATTACTGGAAATATCATGGTGGATCAAAATGATTCTAGTGTAAAAAAACTTTCAGTAGATGAAATACTGATACTAAAGCTGCTTAAAAAAGTCATTACCATTTATACAACGGGAAGACATGAACTCCAGGAATCACTTTGGAATCTCATTACACCATACGTATCAAGAAATGGAAACCCATTAAGAATTTATGATCTTGGCATGGACGAATACATTAAAAGTGATTTATTGGTAACTCCTGCAATCGCTAAAAATAAATACATTAGGTCATCCCTGCAGGATATCTAATCATTCGTGGAAGAGGCGCATTCATTGCGTCTCTTTTTTCTTTTTCATCCCCATCTATTTCCATAATTAGCACGAAATTAAAAATAAGGAGCAGAGCAAGGTGTTATGCGAAAAAAGCTCCTCACAATCCAAGGAGGACAAAAAAATGATGTCAAAAGTATTTATTAGCATGGAAAAGGAATTGGAGTCAAATGAGAAGAAGGTTTTTGTGGATTACGAGGTAATCGCAGCCACAAGTGATTTTTCAGCCGTAAGATGTACCGTTGCTAACGCAGAAGGCAAGCGAATTGTCAGGCTGGTATCCGATTCGGATCTTTCAAGAGCGCAGGAGTTGGCTGGCATTTTCGCAATGTATGATTTCTCCGAAAAAGAAATCCCAACGGAATTCCTTGCCAGAAGCGATGCGAAGAAGACAACTTCTGGTACAAAAGATAATTCCGAAACGACAACACATGCTGCTGGATCTAAAGAGCAGTCTGCAATTCAAACTCCACCTATTGGCGGTGCAAAAGCAACAACTACTTCCGTAAATGTTGATGATGCAGCGGCAGCTAAAGCAGCGACAGCAAAAGCGGCGGCGGCTAAAGCAAAAGCAGAAGCGGATGCGAAAGCTAAGGCGGCAGCCGAGGCTAAGGCCAGGGCCGATGCGAAAGCAGCAGCGCAGGCTAAGGCAACATCCGAAGCTGCAAATGCGACAAATAATGGAGTGCCGGCAGATGCTGAGAGATCATCAGACGATTTCAGAATCATGATTGGTACCTGGGTATCAAGGGATGACAATTACATCTCGCAAATGGTAGAGTCAGAAGATGGCCAAAAGTACTTAAGGAAAATGTTCACAGTTAAAACGAATTCAGAAAACCTGGCCAAGGTCATTGAGCAGGCAAAACAATATTGTGAGAATCACAATGTAGTCCTTTAAGGCGGTGGTTATATGGCATACAAAACAATGGCATTAAAGGACAAATTGTTGAATTTTGCAGAGGATTCTTTTCTCGCAATTGTGTATGATTGCGAGACTACCGGTCTTACTCCAAAAGAGAATCATATTATTCAGCTTTCGGCAAGAAAGTGTATCATGAATTCAGATGGTTTAGAAGAATTGGAGTCCAAAACCTGGTACATAAACCCCGGTTACCCGCTTCCAAGCGTAATCGTCAACCTTACTGGCATAACGGATGAGCGCTTGGAAAACGAGCCATCCGAAGCGGAAGTGATTGAGGATATTGTCGCTTTCTTCGAAGAACTGCCAGTCATTGGGTATAACAATGACAGATTTGACAACCTGTTCATGGCGCAAATGTATGAGCGCTATGATGCGCTTTTCCTGCCAGAAACGTCTATCGATGTATATGGGCTTGCCAAATATGCATTGGAGCCGGGAGAGACGGAGAACTATAAATTGCCAACGATTACAGCCTATTTTGAATTTGATTCACTCATTGAGAAATTTCATAATGCCGAAGGCGATACTATGGCAACTTTATTGTGTTTTAATAGATTCCTGGACATGTGTCGAAACATGAAGCCGGTTGTTTATGAAAATTTAATTCCCTGCGTAGTAAGAAAAGTGAGTAGATGGGAAAGCAAAAATAACTGGAAGCAAAAACGTCTTTATATCGATACAGACATGGTCACCTTCTGGTTTGATTTATTTACTCGTACTTGGGAAACGAAAGAAGCCAATGATCGCACCGCAAGGTACGATATGGCCAATATCGTAGAGCAGGTTCTGGTTCTAACCGGCTGTGGCGACGAGGAGGAACTCGCTCGATTTACAGGAACCGTAGCCGCATAACAAAGACTAGAGACATCTTTTTTCTGATGTCTCTTTTTTGGCGGTTTTTTCATCTTTTGATTCCTAATTCCATGCAATCTATCTTCATAATTAGCATGAAACATATAGAAAGGATGGAGAGAGTGGCAATGAAAAATTATAATAAGTCTGAGCTAATGATTGTTTTGGATCAAATTAATATTGGATTTCACAAACACATCTTTAACGTCTCGGAAAAAAATGGTTTGTTAAAAGCCGTAACAGGACATCTTTCTGCAGAGCAAGCGTCTATGATAGCAAGTAAATTAAGTTATTTTCCTGATGAAATGGCGTTATTAAGAATTGTAGACTACTTTCAAGAGAAAGGGGAAGAAATATGCTAAATGGTAGTTTTCTGCTTGATGACTTCCAACTTACAGGTAATGATGTGGAAGAATTTGAAGCGTTAATTAAGGAAATTGACGCACACACGTCACATTTAAAGCGTAGTTTTAAAAGCTTCACTGTAATAAGTATTAAAGAGGAAGAATATCAAACAGACCCCAAATTAATGGCCGGCTGGTATCTTAAGCCGGAAGATCCAAGTAATGGAGGAAAAAAACTCCTGTCATGTAACGTGCCTAAAAACGCGGAACTGGTTGATCCTCAATTAAAACACTTAACCGAGGAAACCATATCAGCAAATCCAACCATGATTCTCGATGGCGAGGGAGATAGTGTATACTTTTTATCAAACTCCGCGTTGAACACATTAGCCCAACGTATTAATACTACGGTTGGTACATTAAGAGAACATAGTTTGGAGCGCGATTTGTTCATCGCTAAAAAAATGTATATCGATGCCGGTACAACACTCGTGGTGAAGCATTACAGGCAAATAGGTAAGATATTCGCCATGATGGGAGAGGATTACAAGCACGTTCCTTTAAATGAGGTTTGCAATGTGTATAAGGAACTCGTTGGCGAAAACAAGCTGGGCAAGATACAGTGTAAACATTGGGAAGTTCAACATGATTTTGTTCGGGTTCGTTTTGCTTTTCCCGAATATGCCGAAGAAGTAAATACACTGTATGAATTAAGTCAACCCCTAACCCCATGTATCGAGATTGTAACTTCAGATACTGGCGAAAGTTCTTTTATTGTCAGAGGTTATTGGGAAACGGAAAACGGTGGCATTATTTATGACAACATGGTCAAAAAGGAACACAAAGGTAATATTGAGGCAGCGACAATCACGAGGATGGTAAATGAATCCATCTTTGATAAATTCAATGTTCTTCCGGAACGATTGGTTGAGTTAATGAGTATTGATATCACACCGACCAATATCAAATTGGATTCAAATCGTGGTGGAACGAAAAATCGAAAGGCTGTATTCGAGGCATTTAAATATGTGCTGAAAAAATTGGAGCTGGTGAAACTTCTCAGCAAAAAACGGGTGTTGTCTTTGGAGTGCAGCATTGATTTTAACCTGATCGAAGCGGAGCAGTATTATACCGCTTACGATGTCGTTATGGATGTTGTTTCACTGGCAAGTTCCCTAAAGACCTACTTGATGTGCGAAGAGGATATTAGTGCAGAAACAACGAGGAAGGTTACTGAACAGCTTTCCAAAGCACCCTATGTTGATTTTTCGAAGATGACAAAAAAAGAACCCAATGAGGTTTTTTTGGTTCAATAAATAAAAGGAGATGGCAAGTATGAAGGGAATCTTAATGAAAAAAGAGGGAACCAATGAACTGTTTTTACTGGTTGGCCGAGTGAAGGCTACCAATGAGGCCAGTAGTACGAAATATGAGGTTTCCGTTGAATATGACGAATTCAATGCAGCAACCAGGCAAAATGAACCAATGGTGACAACGCTTGTCTTCCAGGATGCCTCGAATGAAAATGCGGAAGGAAAGGCACCACAATGGGCTTATTATGCCAAACGCATGAAGCTTCGCGAGGGCAGTGTGATTTGCACCATGGTGCGTTTTAACGACGATGCGCACAAAAAAGCCAATGCTTACACATGTCGTTATAATGGTGTTATCCCAGTACGTCCAAATAAGGGCGACACCGAGCAGGGCGAACGCAATTGCGTGGGCGGCTTAGTTACCTGGTTAAAGGATCGCATTGATAGAAACAACAAATCCTATGTTAGCATGGGCGTTTATGTCGGAAAGGATCAGGATGGCAAAATGCATTCTGTCGTTATCAATGCTAGAAATGACAAGATGATGGAGCGCTGTAAGAAAGCGTTGAGTCCAAGGGAAGACGGCAGAAAGATGTATGCCTGGTTCGCTTGTTTCGAAGCTTATGAGTTTTTCGATGACGATCTGGAAGCGCATTATGTTTATACTGCCTTTGATTTTACAATCACCGGCAGCAAGGATGCCAGACCAAATGAGTCATGATAACAACCATAGGAGAGGGAGAGAACTTCCTCTCTTGAAGAAAGGATGACAAAATATGAAATTATCAAAGATTGCTATTCAGAATTATCGTGGAAAGAATTTTGACTTCCAACCAGGAAAGCTGAATTTTCTCTTCGGAAAAAATGGCGATGGCAAAACGACTTTATGTGACGCTATACGTTACGGAATTACTGGCCTGTCCCCCGCAGATGATGTAAGAAACATGTCAGTAGCGATCACGTTTGGTACTGGATTAAAAACAGAACGGGGAAAGGGCAAGGTAACCACCTGCCGGGTAAATAATAGCAAGGTTACAGCGGAAGCGATGAATTCGGCGATTGTAGATGCAATTGGCATCTCGTTAACGGGAACATCTGCAAACTTAAAGCCGGAAGAGGTGTTGCGGCATATGGAAAGTGTAAAAATCGCAAGCAGTGCGGAATTGTTTTTAAGCTTAAACCCGCAGGAGTTGTTAAAACATATGCTTCCTTACATTCCAGAGCAACTTGACTTTGATACGGTTATTGGGTATTTCAAGCAGGCAAATGATGCGGTTATTGATCAATGCTCTTTTATCTTTCCACCAATGCCGGAAACTTTCGGTATTGAGGAAATTCATAAAGCTTATCAGTCGTGTTTTGAAGAACGCAAGGATCTGAATCGAAAAATCAATGAATATAACGCACTAATTCGCTCAATTCATGGAACGTCACCAACGAGAGCCTTGGCTGCGGTAGAAGCTGATCTTGCCAATATTATGGTTGTTGAAAAAGAGCAATCCAATATACAAAAAAAATTAAATGCTTACACCGAAGCGAAACAAAGGAGAACACAGCAGGAAGCGGCGATAAAGCAAATCAAAGAAAAAATGAATACCTTGAAATCAGCTACAAAACCAGATGAAAAGGTATTGAAAACAATTGAAGAAGAAAGGAGTATCGCCGATAATGCAAAGTTAAAGTATACTCGCAATTTTGCAACAGTAAACAATAATCTCGAATTGTTTCGGCGAACCCTGGCTGGCTTAAATACTCAATCTTGTCCAATTTCCGAAAAATTACTGTGTACAACTGATAAAACAGAAATGCACAGTGAAATGGAAAAGGCAATTAAGGAAAACGAAGATCTTCTTCAGGCAATTACCGTAGCAATCAAAGCGGAAGATGAAAAAATCCAAAAAGGCATATCCGCAAAGAATGAATATGAGGCACAAAAGCAGGTATATGAGACTTATACACGCCATTCAGAGCAATTAAAGGTATATCAGGAAAATTTGATTGCGATTCCTGAAGAGCCTAATGCGAAAATAAACGCTGCCGATATTGCGGAAAGAAAGCGATTCCTCGCTGATGAAAAAAAGAATATCGAATCCTTTCAGAAAAAGCAGAAGCTGGAGAAAGAGTTGCTTGAACTTTCCGAGTCAGCTACTACCTATAACTGCATTATCCAGGCATTGGGCGATAAGGGTGAAGTGAAAAATGGTATCATTAATTATTATTTATCGATTTTCGAAAATGTTTGCAATGCAAGGGCTGCTGAATTTTCTCCTGGATATGAACTGAAATTCATTTCAGACAACGGTATAAGGATCCAGGTGAAAACCCCGGCAAATAATTCCGTTCAGCCCATCGAAGCGTTGTCGAATGGTGAAAAAATCATTGCAGCCTTTATTTTGACTGACATGCTGAATCAGTTATCAAATTCACGTTTAATGTTTGTCGATAACATAGAGGCACTGGACAGCGATGCGTTGGCACATCTTCGTCAGTTGATTGAAAAACCTGAATTTCAGGACGCTTACGATCACATCTTCGTTTGCGGAGTCAATCATAGTGATGTAATGTCGGTGTTCAAAAATATGAATGCGACTTATTTGAAATAACCACTAAGGGGTGTGCGCAATATGTGCCACCTCTTTTTTGTGTGGCGTTTTATAACTTTTCATATTTCTATATCCATAATTAAACTGTATATCAGAATGCTGCTTTACTGATATAAAAGTGCAGCGCCGCTTTAAGCTAATTCATAATACCAAGGACAGTAAGTAAAACAAAAAAGTATGAAGGAGTAAAAATTATGGAAAGAAAAGATGTAATGAATGAAGCTGTTTTTTCAGGAAGAATCGTCAGCATCCGCGGCGATGGCGTAAATGGTTCCATGACGTTAGCATGTCCCTCGATTACTCGTGCAAACCGCAAGGGAAAGATGGAGAATGAGGTAAGGACAAGTTACCCCGTATTGTCTTTTAACAAGGACACCGCTACCACCGATATTTTATCGAAATTCAAACGCGGCGATCATGTCGCAGTCAAAGGTTATGTTCGGTCTTATCTGAGAATGAACGACAGCGGAGATGCAAGAGAAATTTTAAATGTCTACATTAAGGAAGTTGATTTTACAATCAGCAAGATGTTTAGTGCTTTTGGTCGTGACGGCAGAACCTTCCCCGATCCGTTAAACGAAGTATATCTTTCTGGTACGATCGTGGGTATCACCAAGAGATCTGATAACATCATCACCTTGCGTATTGATATTTCTTCCCCACAGAAGAAAAATATCATAACTGCAACGTATTACAGGGCACCAGCAGGATTGGCCAGTAAATTTGTCATTGGCGATTCTATAGACGTACTGGCAACGATGCAGACAGTTGATACGAAAGAACATACCAAAATCCGCGATTACCAGAGTCTTGTGATTCTGGACATTGAAAAAAGAGAATATTAATTCTAATCGTAACGACCTGTTCTGATTTACTGGGATGGGTCGTTTCTAAAATAAACTCATTTTTCAATATCCGCAGAAAATGGAATCAACGTTTTCAATACATAATTATAATGATAGAAAAAAGCAAAAAAGGAGCCTCAAGGTCAATGACTCATGACTAAAGTCACGGGCTTGTAAAAGCTCGACATTGATTATCCTAAGTCTTAACTGACTACGTTGTTTGGGTGATGACACCATAGGGTACTTCTCAAGCCCCATGCAACTGTCGTTCGTGGTTAAAAGTCCTGTGGAGCAGGGATGGTGCTGCAAACCTGACAAGCCCTTACAACTTTGGCGATGAGGAACTAACTACAATTTGATTGTAGGGCTTATAGCCACCGCGCTGGGGCGGTATATCTCCAGCAACTAATTAGGAAAAGGAGTATGGCTCTCATCTCATGACTAAAGTCGCGAGTCTCCGAGCCTGTGTGAATTATGATTAATACTATGGATTTTAGAACTCGGACAATTATCATGGATGAAATAAACGTTACAGTCGATGGGTTCTGGCCAGTCGCCATCGATATTGGCTATTCTTCCGTAAAGGGTTTTTCTCCAAATTGCATATACGCATTCCCGTCGTATGCAAAAAACCTTGGTAAAAATCCGACTTTTTACGGTGAACAGGAAATAGATGAAATCTTATATCGAGATGGCGACACGGGAGAAATCTGGCGGGCTGGAAGAAGCGCTCAGCGAATGATTGACGATAGGGATACTGGTGACTCGCAGTTAGAGTTGTTTGGCAGAGATCGATATTTTTCCCAAATGTTCAAGGTCTTTCTAAGAACCGGACTTGCATTGGGATTGCTCGAAAATGCTTGCGGGGCATACAACGGACAGCCGATTGTGATTCAAACAGGTTTGCCGCCAGCGTATTTAGATGAAGATAAACAATATCTAATCAAAGCCTTTGCCGGAACACATAAGTTTTCAATCAAAACAGGAAAACAAAAACAGTACGTTAACTTCGAAGTTAATATTTTGGAGAAGAACGTAGATGTCATGAGTCAGCCAGAGGGAACGCTTATGAATATCGTCATGGATGATGCCGCTCGTAGCATTCCGGAGGCAAGACGCTATTTTCAATCCGATATTATCATTTTCGATGCCGGCTTCGGTACATTGGATATATTTGACATCCGCAATCGCAATATCAGCACAAAAGAAACCTTTAATAAATTTGGCATGAGAGAAGTTTTAAACCGAACCAGTGCAAAAATCAAGGATCGGACAGGCGTTTCAATTCGCCCATCCGCAATGCAGAATTCCCTGGAAACAGGAACAGTGCTATTAAAGAAGCGAAACGGATTAAAGGTTTCCTCGAAACAGGAACCATTTGCCGATTTACTGGAAGAGTCTTCAAAGCAGGTATGCGAGGAGGCAGTGGAAAAGATCATGAATATTTATTCCGGATTGTTTCAGTACAGCTATCTTATTGCAACCGGCGGCACCAGTGCGGCTTGGCTTGAATATCTTCATGACTACTTCAAAGAAGTTGACGGACTAACCGTAGTTGCCGGAAACGAAAATTGTCCGGATATTGATATTATCTTCTGCAATGTAAGGGGATATTACATGTATCTGATTAATTCATTGAATCGACGGCTAAAAAATCGAAAGTAGGGATTTGGATGCGACTTTATATAAGGCTATATCGTACTCATGATTTTGATTTGGCAGCATTGCATTATACCGGGGCATTAAATGTCAGCAAGGCTATTAAAATGGCAATTATCGCATTCTACAAAGGAGAAAACTTTTACTTCGAAATAAATGAGATTAAGGGTGTTGATTTATTAGAGCTTCCTTTAATTACGGTACTGACTATAGATATTTCTGAAAAGGATGCTCCTGGAATAACTTCATGGATTAGTGGACTTCGAAAGGGTTATCGAAATTGCTGTTGCAAGGGGATTGTACGACACTACATAAAAAACGCTTGCATATCGATGTTTCGGGATGATGGTTGGAATTTCAATCCAACTCAGGAAACAGTCTCAACTGTTACGCTGCCGAAACGAAAAGAAGCAACTAAAAAAGAGGTATTAATGGGTAGTAAGTGGGTTGAAGCTGTGGCAAAAGAGAAAATCGGGGTAAATGCGGATGCCAAAATATCAGATCTAGATAAAATGTTAAATAAAAAATCAGAAAAGGAGTCTTTACAAAATTCGATGCTAGATGTTATTGTAGATACAGGCTCTGCGAATGACCCTGCGGACGTGATCGAATCGGATGAGGATGATTTCGATGCATTTGCAGAATTCGAAAATCTTAGAGACGGAAAAGGAGTGTAAATCATGGCATTTAATAAGAAGGATGAATACAAAGCAATTGATGATATGCTAAATGAGGTGCGGATAGCCTGTAATCGTGCCTTGATTCCGTTTATCTGGGTAGCAGCAGTTAAGGATGACGAAGATAGTACTGAATATATGGTTGCTGTTGATGAAAATCAAGAAGTAGCTCCAGAGGTCGTTCAGTATAAGTCAAACGCATTAACACCTGGAAGTCTTGAAGTTAAATTGCAGGATGATAAGATCCGAGATGTTATAAAGGTATTAAATGGCTTTAAAACAACATCCGAGAACCCGATTGCATATAACCCTGAGGATTTTTCCATATCCAGCATTCTACCAGAGCAATCAACAGCGTTTGAATTTGATAAAAGTGAAGGAATATATCTGTTGCCTTCAGATGATGATGAACCTGAAATTCACGAAAAAGAAGAAGCGGACATTCCTGTTTTGAGTCTTAAATCGCAAAGAACACTACCCAAAATTGATGAAGACTAGTGCCAACTCCCCTACTGATTGACGCCTGACGACATTTGAAGCGAGGCTTGCGAAAGCAAGTACTGATTGATTACCCCTACGTGCTTCGAGTACTACGTTACCAGGGGATATATAGGCACTCCGGGATGTGCGTCCTAGTCTCGGATGCTGCGACAACCGGATAAGAAAATAGAAAGGTTCCCTTGCTGAGTTTTTATAAAAAGACCAAGAGTAAGTGTCATGGTCTTTTTATATGCCTAAAATACTATGGATTGCACTTCTTGCAAGCATCATATCCTGATGCGACTATTTCATCCCTGCTCTTTGAAGAATCCACCCTATTTGTTGTTGGTAAACTTCCGCAATTTGGTCTGTGAAATTTCTTAGTCTTACTGTTCAATATATAAGCTAATTTGTTGGTGTCGGCAGTTTTGGTGGTTTCTGCTATAGTGGTTGGAGCTTCCGTTTCTTGAGTAGTTTCTGGTACGGTATGATCTTCTATTGTTGTTATCGGTGCCGAACCAGTTGGTTCTCCTGATTGCCATGTTTCAGATGCAGGGACATCAAATGTAATATTTGTACCATCCGACGTCGCAATAATAGTTCCATCCTCATCTGTCCGAAAAACTTTAACTCCATTCATGCGAAGCGTGTTTAACGTTTGAGCATGTGGATGTCCATAGCTGTTTCCTTCGGCACAACTTATCACAGCGTAAGTTGGGGAAATTGCATTAAAGAAATCTTCGGATGTCGATGTCTTGCTACCATGATGCCCTACCTTGTAAACATCTGCCTGAACGTTTATTCCATTTGAAAGTATATCATTTTCGGCTTCATTCTCTGCGTCCCCGGTAAACAAGAACTTAAATAGAGAATTCGTATTAAACATATATGTAGACGGCAGTTACAATGGATTTCTTGGGCGCACCGAAAACAGGATTTTCAGTTTGTCATTTTGCATGTTTTCCAGAGCATAATTAGTGTGAAATATTTGTGAAGCTTAGCTAAGGCGGATCAAAAAAATGAAAGGAGAAAGTTATGAATAAGGATCATTCGAAAATGCTTTCCGGTATATTGGCATGCGCTCTTTGTGTAACAGCTGTCCTTACAAATAGCGCAGCTGTTTTCGCAGACAGCAATCTGTTTGAGACAGAGTCGGTTTCTGGCGGATACGCAATTACCGGAGTCAAGGAAGGCGCCATCGAAAGTGGTACGGTCACCATCCCTGATGAAATTAGCGGTACGAGTGTGTTACAACTTGGATCCACAAACCAAGCATACACATTTCTCGGCCGGAATGAAGTAACAAAACTGGTTATAGGGAAAAATGCGAAAAGTGTCACTACGTATGCCTTTTATGGCGCACGATCATTGGAGGAAATTGAAATCAACTCCGGAAACACAGCGTTGCATTTTGATACAAATGATAACATCCTGTATGGCGGCACCATACTTATCAAGTATCTCTCAACAACGCCGGAACGGGATTATACCGTACCAGGTAACTTCACGAGAATATTCAACATGGATTACACGACATTTGGGACCTTAGATTTAAATAAAGTCACTCAAATCGAAAAACTAACCCTTGCCGGAGCCGAAATCGATACTTTGATAATCAATGATATAGTTGTTGGTACCTCATACGATATTCTTTATGGTGCTTCTGTAAAAGAATTTAACGCAACTGGCAGTACAATTTATGAATCAGACGGAAAAGCGCTTTGGCATGATGGTCGCTTGATAAAAGTGGCGCAGGGAGCAAGTTTTGAAGATGGGTACTTTGAACGTTTCACGTCCATTTCACCGCATGCTTTCAACTCCATCGCGGAATACAAAAACCTCATTGATATATTGCCGGAAGGGCTAACTGAAAACGTTGTCTTTAGTTTCTTCACCCACGATGAAGGTGTATTCATGGTAAATAACGAAGTTAGCTTTTGTTATAATTATGACAAACATGTTCCGACCACTGTTGGCGACGTAACGGAGTATTCAGCTGACATTGACGCACAAAAATACGAACAGATCAAGGCACTGATGTATGCTGGCGTACCTTTCGATGGAACTGGTCTATTCGAATCTGTCTTTGGTGAAAGCTATGATGAAATTTCCAACGATCCCGATATTATGGCACATGGCGATGCTGCGTTAAATGCCGTTTCGGCTATGATTTATAAGACGCTGGAAAATAAAATGCCGGCAGAAATCCGCGGAATTGGATACGGTCCGTTTACCGAAGAAAATGTTAATGAATACATTTTGAAACTGCAGGCAGCGGTGAATAACTATGAGAAATACAATTTCACTCCGGATTTTTCGATTAAAGATCACTTGATTAACTTTCATGAAGAAAATGGGAAATATGTAAGTGATCCGGTTCAGGTTGACACACTGGATGGAAGCGGCGATGTAAATAATGACTATATTTATACCATTTATATCACGACACCAGGTATTACTGTAGATGGCGGTGAGGATAATTTCAAAACCGGCACCAAAGTGGTATTGATATCCGAAACGAAGCCAGCCAATATTGCAATTTCCTACAGCGAACCATCACTGAAATACTATCAGCGAACTTCTAATGATGTTCAGAATGTTTTAGTTTCCGCCAGCAAACAACAGGCATACAAATTAGATGTTGTAATCGCTGTAGATGCAATTCCCTTTTCAAAAGTCGATGCGACAACTAGTAAGGAGTTGCCTGGTGCCATTCTTGTTTTGAGTGACGAAGCTGGTGTGCTAGTTGAAGAGTGGGTATCAGGAATAACTCCACACTTAATAACCGGCCTTGAAGATGGTATGTATACATGGACTGAAATTACTGCCCCTGATGGATATGAAATTGCAGAAAGCATTATATTCGAAATTAAGGATGGTAAAGTAAATGGTGAACCGCTCGTTATGAAAGATGAGCCGAAGAAAGCGACGCCATCAGATGCGACGCCATCAGATGCGACGCCATCAGAACCAGATGATGCGACGCCATCCGAACCGGATATTCCAGATGTTCCTATTTATCCAGATACTCCAAATGAACCAGAAACCACTCCCAGTAAACCATCATCTGGTGGCAGTGGAGGTGGAAGCGGTTCTAGCAGCTCAGGTGGATTTAGTTCTGGCGGGCCTGGGACAACACCTACGCAGGAAGCGATAAGTGAAACCTTACCAGAGGTAGAAACTGTACCCGAACCAATAACGGAACCAATTGCAACACTGCCAAAGACAAATGACTTGGCGGCGGCATCGTTGATTTCACTTGCCGCATTGCTAACATTGGCAATGGTAAATAAAAGGCGTCGTACATAAATCAATCAAGGGTTATGAAAATAAATAAGCAAATTAATTAAGGACTGCAGAATACCCTGCAGTTCTTTTGATTTCACGGAATCATATCCATATACATAATTAATCAGAAGAAAGATATAGGTATTTGAGGAAAAAAAAAGCGCGCACTCAAGGCCAATATCATGCATCTTCAAATTACTAAGTATACAAAGGAATGAAGGAGAAAAAGTATGGAAAGCATGAAAAAAATGGTATTAGCAGTTATGGTGAGTTTAATGGTATTAGCAGCACCATGTGATGCAATGGCTGATGTAGCAGAAAACGCAGCATCTACAACGGATTCTTTCGAAACGACCGACAAGGTGGTAGATGACGTTGATTCCGTTACTTTCGAAGATGATACCCCAGACGCAACAGAGGAAGAAACTGAAGTGGCAGAAGATGATACAACAGATGTATCCAATGAAGCTGTCGATGCGGTTCCTGCATCTGACAATGTGGTAATCGATGAGTCCATTGAAGAATCTGACGATACGGAATTGGTTATCAGCATTGACTCCGAAGTTGAGGTTGCAACGGATGAATTGGAAGAGAAAGTCATTATTGACGTGGTTCCCGCTGCAATATTTGAAGAAGATGCTACCTTTGAAACAACTGATAAAGTTGTAGATGAGGTCGAAATCATCAACTTCGAATCCGAGCCAGAAGTAGAAGATCCTGCAGTTGACGTAGAAGGACCTGTTGATGAAACTCCAGAAGCAGAAGATTTGACGTCAGTTATCGTAATTCCAGAAACTCCAGTTGAGTCAGAAATTCCGACTGAACCAGAAAAACCTACTGTACCTGTAACACCAGAAGCACCAGAAGTGACTGTGACACCAGAAGAACCGGTTGTTCCAGAAGCACCAACGGAACATAGGTACCACGACAATGATAGCAATGATAATTATGAACGCACGAAGGTTGTTACTGCGGAAGTAGTAGTTACTCCTTTTGTAGCAAGATCGATTACTCCTGTTATTATTGATATGCCTACAGCAGATGTTTCAAGTGCTGAAATCATCGATGTCCCAACACCATATTCATTACCGAAAACTGGCGATAAAGGAACTCCAACAGCAACTACAGCTTGCTTGTTCAGTTTACTGGGATTGATTTTATTGTTTCTAAAAGGCAACGATGAAGCAAAAGTAAAGACAAGAACAGAAAAAGAAGAGAATTCCAACACCTTCTTAAATACTTTTGAGCAGGATGTATTTGCATTTATGACAACTGTTGTATTTGCAGCTACTTACATATCGAGTAAGGCTATGCGAAGGAGTACAAGTGTTCCTTATCGCTTATGCCTATCCGTTTGCAGGCAAAAGATACCGAGTTCTAATCGCTATCATAGGCGATATTTATCGTAATGCTAAAACATTGAAAAAGTAAACATTTTAATCAGCAATAAGTGCTTGTTTTAACGTGACTTTTTTAACATTCTATGTCCAACATGTGGATATTGTGATTTGAAGTTGCAACTAATTGACCTTTAACCAAGTGAAATCCGACATGGGCGACCGCAGCCTTGAACGATTACGCTTTGCGCGTATTATTCAGATATCTCCTTTCAATATTGGAAGGGGATTTTTTATTTATTTAAAATAAGCGGATATTCAGAAATGAAAATTAGTAAAAAAAGTATATCCGCAGATATTGACTTGCACAAAAAAACACCCATAATTATAGTAGATAGAAAAAATATCTACTATAAGAAGAGGTGATTAGTGTGAAATATAAATTTTCAGCATTATTTTTAGCGGTTTTATTATCCGCAGAAACCTGCCTTCCCATCATGGCAAATACGATTACGGAACCGGTCGCTGTTGAAGTTGATTTTAGTGTTCGCCGAGATCCAGAAACTTTGTCTGCGAGTGAGATTATTGACGAATTATACGCAATGGAAGAAAATGATTCAATCAAACGTTGTGCAAAAGATAGTTCCATGATTTTGACTGGCGAATCACCTGCAAGCGATTTTTATGGGACAATATATGTCGGCTCTTATCCTAGCAGTGATGTTTTTTACCACCACAACGTCGCACTTCCAATTGGTAAAGAAGAGCCGAAAGCCTCCATCGATGGAGATAATTACATCGTATTACTTCGGTGGAGTGAAATTTCTAACGCAGAAAATTTCGCAGACAATAAAAACGCATTGAACTTACTATATAATACCGTGTGGGATATTAAGGAAAAAACCGCATTTATGCCAAAAGCGGAAAAGGTTAATTACATCATGGATATAATTCGTTCGCATATGAGTTTTCAAGAGGGAACACCCGGCAATTATGCAACTTGTCTTCAAACAGCAGTTGCTGACTGTGATGGGTCATCTGGTTTATTTTACATCATTGGCATAAATTGTGGACTCAAATTAAAGCCTGTGCTTGGCACTTATAATGGTGATTCACATGCCTGGCTCGAGGTTTTGATGAATGATGGCTGGAAAGTCGCAGATACTGCCTTAAATCAGAGGCTTATTTCTAAAGAAAAATCGGCTCAATTAGGATATATTTATATGGTAAGCAATGAGTAGCCTAACGTTCCTATTTATTTCATAATTCGTATATTATAGAGGTATTGGAACGCATTGTTGTTATTGGCTCTCGCCATTTCTATCATACTGTATATGATGGCACTGACCTGTGCCTTGCTTACAGAGTTATGGAATAGGGGATTTTTACGCCCAATTGCATAGGCCTTTGCCCGACACTCTGAGGCTTATCCGAACACTCGTATAATTCAGCGAACGCAGCCTGCGGTTTTTTGCTCAAGACCGCCAGTATTGGATAACGATCAAGACCAGTCGTAGCGGTTGCTCAATTGCGGAAATTTATAGAGTGGTGCATACTGCTCTGGAAAATAATCTGAAGTTGTATAAATATCATGTTTATATATTTGAGAAGATGTTTACGAAAAATTCATTTTAATATAGGGCGATTGAGCAATATGTTCGCTGGTCTAAAGATCTGCAATCACAATGTTATAAAGCAAAATAGAAAACAACACCTAACCATGGCCTGTGGAAAAACAGGTTTCTTTCATGGACTGATAAATTTTTTGAGTTAAATAAACTATGATAATTTTCAACTAACCTTACAAAGAACCAGATAAATACTTGAGTGTTAGGAGGTATTTCGTGGCAAGCAGTGGAAATGTGACAGATGAAACAATAGCGGAGTATATAAAAAATCAGGATATCGAAGAGCGGCAAATGACCGATAACTTTGATATCGGACAACATTAGGCGGCTTCAGCCGCCCATCCTATCTTACCAGCTTTTTGTGAGTAATAGCATTGCCTTTTGTCGTCTAATCATAGAATATACTGCAAGTCATCACAATATTTTTTACCATTTCAATGTTCGATTCACTACCCAATTTTAGCACTCTTTCTTCGCACACAAATCATCATTAATGTATTAAGAATCAAGAATATATAAAAAAAACTGCGTGGAAAAAGATATAG
>Ga0153949_1000067_pt1 | contig 33909 bp, 27 predicted proteins | sample TSNJ033MetaG_FD_104705 | JGI IMG/M metagenome (GOLD analysis project Ga0153949, IMG submission 104705) | Attine ant fungus gardens microbial communities from New Jersey, USA - TSNJ033 MetaG | ecosystem: Host-associated > Fungi > Mycelium > Unclassified | place: USA: New Jersey, Wharton State... | reverse complement strand
CCCATTCATCCTCAAAGTTCGCAAAACGAATTTTTGGCACCGTTTCTCCTGGATTCGGAAATAACTGCTGCAAATAGGCTTGTTTCAACTGTTTCAATTTCTCTAACTTACGTTGATGAAGAGTAATGGTAAAATCTAATTTACGTAAAAGCTCTGAAATTTTCCCCTGTTCACTTATTGATGGTAATGTAATATTGATTCCCATAAATTCGTCAAAATTGATATTTAACAATCCATCCATACGAGCACCGGATGACACCAACTTACCTAGTTCACGATCAGGTTTTTTAGTAGCAAACATATATTCAATAAAACAAGAAGAAGAATCTTCATTCGTTTTGAAACTATGATATACACGAGGCACTAAAGCTTCTTCATAGTTTGTGAGCTCAAAAACTGCTCCATATTTTGCTAATTTTGAATTTCCATGATTATATGATAACTCTCCTTTATGAAGCAATGTATAGTTTTTTTGTTCCTTACCTGCAATATTGTTTGAAAAGCGTTCTCTTTGATCTAACCATCCACTTCCTGCCGATATTGTAAGTGTTGGTAAGTCCATTCTTCCATCATTCCCACGAACTCTCTCTGTAACGTCCCCCAACTTACGCTGTTCCCAATCATCAGTAAAGCCCATAAATCTTATTTTAGGAGTATTTTTTTTCATTTTATTCTTCCTCTTTCAATCGGCATTAACACAATATCTAAAACTTGTCTCCAAACTTGCTCAATAATAACAACTCTATTCCTAAATTTTACCCTACCATCAAAAAACTTTTCGTAGTGTGTAACAAATTTTTCTCCAAAGATTGATAAACTTTCTACAATATCTGAAATATAGGGTACTGTCGTTTGATTGTACTTATAACTTTCAAAACTATCCTCAAGATGTTTTTCTGAAACTACTAAAACATTAGATATACTTATTATTATCTCTTTGATAATTTCATTTTTATTTCCATCTAAATTTAAATCACCAACCAAGTGGGGATTCTTAAAGAATATCTTCTCTAAGTTAAGTTGAATGTCTTTTTTAGAAATAAAGGTTTTTTCTAATTCTTTTACTCTTAAATCCTTATCGTAATCAGTTGATTCTTTTGCTGGGCTTAATTTTCCCGTAAAATCAACATCTTCATTTTTTTTCTCTTCATTGAATATTAAAGTTCCAATGAACGAATCAAATTTATGAGTCGATTCTAACATGATATCTCTAAAAAGAATCTCTTTATCCGTTTTTATTTTTGGAGATAAATCGTTTCGAAAAATATTTACAAAAATGTCAACAGCAACACCTCCAGGAATCTCACAATTATTAAATTCTAAAACTTCAATATTTTCTAGAATTGCTTTTCTTCCATTTTTTTCAAATAATGTTGACAAGTACATGGGTTCATAATCCTGTCCTACTTCGCCATTATTTTTTTCATTCAAAATAAAATTCCCGAATCTTAATTCCTTTATTTTATTATTTAACATTAACTTTGGCAAAGGTTGAATATCATTATTTTCATCAACAAATAGTTCTAATCGTTCAATATGAGGAAGATATACATTTTTTTCACCAATAGAATTTATCGAAATACTTATTTCCTTTATCTCTCTGAAGTACTCAAGTATGCTGGTAGATATCTGAAGATTCGTATTATCCTGAATTTCCAAAATTTTAGTTTTCATCACTGTCTTAGTAACTAATAATGGATAATCAACTTTTATTTTGTTATTTTCAGTGCCTTTAGTTTCCTCAACAAACTCATTATTAGACATAATAATTTTTTCTATGTTAGAAATACTTGTGAGGTCGAATGAATTATCCACTTCATCCATGAAGAAAATATTATTGTTTTCAATTTTTATTTTTTTCAAATTATTGATTTCGAATAGTGTACTTAAATCACTCAAATCTATATTACAATTGCTTAATTCAAAAATTTTTGCTTTTTCAAATAGTTTTCGAAAAAGAGGTAATTTAAATAAAGCTGATATATCACTACGTTTAAGAGGATCAGTTTGCCCTTTTATTCTAATGTTGAAAAAATCATCAGAGATATTATCAATATAATCATCTGGTAGTTTAGATAAAAGATTGTAAATTGCCTTCAACGATGTATTAGTATTAATAACCAAATTTTTGAGTTTCCATACTAAAAAACTCTCTGTAGTTATCTCAAAGTTTAAAAAAGTATTTGACTCGTCGGTAGGAATGGGAAAGTTAAAACTATCACTAACCGCATTATAATCATCTTTGTCTTCTACTTCTTCTCTAGAAATAATAATCTTATTTTTTTCAATAATTACTTCAAAAAAAGGAACTAACTCAATTTTTTCTACAATATTCTTTTCTAAATTCTGAACAAGAAACTGAAATTTTTCTTCATAATCTTGTTCATAATAGAATACATATATTTTTTTAGCATTTTCAAACAAAGGCTTTAAAAATATAAAATCACTACCAATAATAGAATGACCCAATACAAATATTGAGGAAAATTTTTGAACATCAATTTTTTTTAAGACTTTATTTCTTTGTTCTGTTATTTTGGGATTCTTCTTGCTTCGAATGAGTTTATCATTTTCAGTAGAACCTTTTACAGAAGTATCATCTAACAAAGAACTTCCAGAAAAGCCGCCACCAAAAATAATATTCCCTTCTTCCAATCTCCCGTGAATGTGAGCCGCATCTAAATTTGGAAAAATATTTTCAATTGAAGCAGTATAATTAAAATTAATAATCATATTCGCCTTTTCAAATAATTTTTCATAAAATGAGTTTACTTTTTTATGTTCATCTGCTTTTATTTTTATCCAATTTTTCTGCCATGCTTCAAACTCTTTTTCTAAGTATTCTGAAAAAAGTATTTCTAATTCTTGTAGATCTTGATTAATTTGGTTAATTAAAAATTCTTTTGTATATCCTAACTCTTTTGAGTTAGTTGATTGATTAACTTCAATAATCTGTTTCTCAAAAATTGTTTCGAAGTCACACCAATTAAGACATTTCCCATCAAAATTTTGAACAAATAATTTATTAAAACTATAAATTTCTTCAGTTGTTCTCAGATTATGTGATGACAATAAATAATTCAAAAAATCGGTGTAACTACTTTTTATTCCCAAACTAAGGTCGAAACCATTACCTATGATGACAAGACTATTTCCTTCATCAGTACTCATATCACTCTCCAAAAATACGCTTTGTAGCTTCAATAATATCACGGCTATCATCTGTCACAGCGAGTTGATCCAGCATGGCAAGAAATTCTTGTTCGGTTTTACTAATTTCTTGGTTAATCTCTACGATTTCTCTACTTAACTCAATAATGTCGATAGGCTCTTCCTCTTCAAAAGTATCAACATAGCGTGGAATATTAAGGTTAAAATCATTTGATTCAATTTCTTCAAAGCTTGCTAAATGTGCATATTTTTCAACATCTTCACGTGCTTTGTATGTTTCAATAATTTTTTCAATATCACTTTCACGAAGCATATTTTGATTCTTCTGCTTTTCAAAATCATTGGAAGCATCAATGAAAAACACATCTCGATTTTGACGGTTTTTCTTGAGGATAATCACCGTGGTTGGAATACTTGTACCATAAAAAATATTAGCTGGTAAGCCAATAACAGCATCAATTGCCCCCATCTCAAGAAGAGCTTTACGAATAACTCCTTCCGCTGCTCCTCGGAACAATACACCATGTGGTAGAACAATTCCCATTGTTCCGGTATCTTTCAAATGGTAAAACCCATGGAGAAGGAAAGCAAAGTCTGCTTTTGATTTTGGAGCTAACTTCCCGTAACGCTCAAAACGTGCATCAGATAAAAATTTTTCAGCAGCTGACCATTTTGCAGAATAAGGCGGGTTCATGACAACTGCATCGAACTGGTGTGGCTCTTCTGTTGGCCAGTCACTATCTAGAGTATCTCCATTTTTAAGGCGCATTCTTCCTTTGTCGATACCATGCAAAATAAGATTCATTCGTGCTAAGTTGAATGTTGTTGTATTCAACTCTTGACCGTGATAATGTATCTTTTCTTTATCGTGCACAAAGTTACGTATGTTGAGCATCAATGATCCTGATCCCATAGTCGGGTCATAGATATGAAATGGCGCTCGAATTTCTTGACCAATGGAAGTAATTTCTGAAATAATACGTGATACAGACTGAGGGGTGTAAAATTCTCCGGCTTTTTTTCCTGCTCCAGCAGCAAATTGCCCAATCAAATATTCATAGGCGTCTCCAATCACATCGCCATTGTGTTCAAAAAGATCAATTTCGTCGAGTGCACGAATCACTTCTGTTATTGTCACATTACGTTGCTGATCATTAGAACCTAGCTTAGTAGAACCTAAATCAATATCTGCAAAAAGTCCACTAAATTGCTCTCCTTGACGTTCTAAGTCATTAAACCCGGCTTGCAAATCTGTTAAACGAAAATCATAGGCATCTGCTTTTTGACGAAAATGATAAAACAGTTGATCTGGTGCGATGAAATAGCCACGTTGTAGACGCATGATTTCTTCAAGATCTTCTTTATCTTCTTTATACCATTCTTCTAAAATTTTATATTGTTCACCACGTTCTGGAAAGTCAGTTGTTTGACCATTTTCCTGCTCATAAGCTTCTCGTAATTCTACATCTGATAGGTATTTATAAAAAATTAATCCTAAGAGATAGTTTTTGTATTCGCTGGCATCCATTTTTCCTCGAAGGATATCTGCTGATGCCCAAAGTTGGTTATTTAGTGTTGTTGACATTAAATTTCTTCTTTCAATTTTTGTAAACGTGTAAAGATGTCTTTAAGAACGTTCTCCATAACTTTTGTCCGACTACGGTATTTTTTTCCAGTTTTTTCTTCAAATATACCTTTTGATAATGTCATATTATCAACAATACTTGCGAGATATGGAATTTCTGTTTTTTCAGGTTGGAATTCATTAAAAGCTGATTTCACAGATTCTTCTGGAAGAGCATAGTTAATTGATTCCTCCTGAAGCTGATTATTTATTTCTTCAGTAAACATCGTGTACTTAATTTCTTTAATATCTACTTCTTCAGGAAAGCTTTTTATCTGGTGTTTGATTTTATGGTAGATGGGCTGTACCATAGGATCTTTTAATTTAATTTCTTCATCAAATTTTTCCTCGGCACCTTCCATATCTTCTTGAAGGTTTTTTAACAATTGGTTGATATAGAAGCTGTCAACTTTGTCTTCGTGTGTAGCATTTAATTGTGAAGAAAATTCGATATCTTGTAGTAATTCATCAATATCTGGTTTATCTCCATCCGAATCTTCTAATTCATGCTTGATCTCTCCACGTAAATTTTCTGCATTACCACGATAAGCGTCCATTTTTTTATCAAAACTTGTGAATTGCTCTATTTCATCTTCATATTCGTCATAACTCTTTAATGCCTTATAAACTTTTTCCATTTTTTGAAAAGCTTTAAGTTTAGCGATTTTCCTCTTCAAATCATTTGGATTTTCTTCCAATTGATTTTTTGTAGTTTGATATGCTTTACGTACTTCTTCAAAATTAGTTTTTACTGTTTGATATTCTGGTGGAATGAGTTCTTGCCAATTTTGTTTTTCATTTGAAAAGAGTCTAAATGTTTCTTCTACATTTTTTTTCATGGTAGCAGGTTTTCTAAAAGTAACAATCATTCCATTATCTTTACCTGGATAAAGTCTATTTGTTCGAGAAAAGGCCTGTAGCAGCTTTTGATAGTTCATTTCCCTGTCAACGTAAAGTGTTTGGATAGTTGGCGCATCAAAACCGGTTAATAGACGGTCTACCACAATAACTAAGTCAAGCCATTGCCCATCTTTTTGATATTGTGCTTCTTTTCTGGCTAAACGTTTATTAATATTTTGGTTATAAAGCTTTTCATCTGTATAAGCTGCTTGATCATACATTTCACTGTACTCTTTCATGATCTCAAGCAACTCATTGTCCTGTTGATTTTTCTCAAGTTGATCAGGGTTTGTAGAGAAGGTAATAGCTACACGTGGAAAATCCTGATCGATAAGTCTTCGCTTTTCATCAAAATCTTTACCGTGAAATAATATCCCTTCGCGTTTCATCTCTTGCAATTTATGGTATATTCTCTTAGCTTGCGCTATTGAATGAGTTGTTAGAATTGCGGACATTGTAGGATAGCCATTTTGGACGTTAAACTTTTTCACCAAACTGCGGCGAGTGAAAATCTTATGAAGCATGGCTTCTATGTGTTTTGGATCTTCATAGATATCGCTTTTCATAAGTTTTTCTTGATCAATACTCTCGCTAGGAACTTCCTCTGTCATTTTTGCAAGAAGAGCTTCTTGTTCATCCTGGTTTAACAAGGAATGATATTCAACTTGAAAATTCAGTACAGCCTGATCGTCCATTGCATTTTTTGTTGTATAAGCATGCAATAGATCACCATATTGCTGTGTTGTGGTTCGAGCAAAGGTCCCATTTTCCTGTTTCTTGTTGTCTTCAAAAATTGGCGTACCTGTAAGCCCAAACCAAGTAGAATTTGGAAAAAGTTTTTTTATCTTTTTCATTTCTTCATCACTGACAGCTCGGTGTGCTTCGTCAACAATGAAGACGATGTGTTCACTTCTTAATTTAGCAAAACGCTCTGTACCTTCCTTTTCTGTTTCATATTTTGCTGCACGCATAGCTGCAGAGAGTTTTTGTATGGTCGTAACAAGAATGGTATTGTTATTTTTCTTCGATAACAGACTTCTGGTAAGTTGATGCTGATTTTTAATCCCGACAATTAAAGTATTAGACTTTGCTGTTCCACTTGTCTGCCCTGTATGGAATTCCGAAGCAAATTTTGTGAATTCATCTTGTGTCTGTGCATCCAGATCTGTCCGGTCAACGACCATAATCGTACGATCTACACCTGTTGCATTCTGTGCCAAGAGTTTAGTTGCTACAAAACTTGTTATGGTTTTCCCCGAACCAGTCGCATGCCAAATAAAGCCTCCTTTATGTTCAGCTGCTTTTTTTCGGATTTCTTTTATCGCATGAATTTGGTAAGGTCGTAAAACCATCAAAAATTTCTGACTCTTTTGGTCATCAACCAAAACAGTATATTGGCTAATAAGTTCATGGGCGGCAGGTATTCTTAGTACTTGACGCGTAAAATCAAAAAGATTATCTACTGCCACATTCTCTGCCGTTCTCCAGTTAAACAGAAATTTTTCCATACGTCTATATGCTTGGACTGTATTTTCACTTGGTCGAGCAAAATACTTAGTTTGTACCTTATTTGAAACAATGAAAATCTGTGTTGTCGCATAGATACCATCAAAAAAGCCATCTAAGGCATAGCGTTCTATTTGACGATAAGCTTGCATATAGCCATCTTTTGCTGACTCATTTTTTAACTCAACATGAATAATTGGCAAGCCATTGATTAATAAAGTAACATCTCCTCGAGTTACTTTATCTGTCGCTGGGACAATTTGATTTACAACCTCGTAAGAAGAAATCCCTCCAGCTACATCTTTATTTCTAAAAAATTCTATAACAATTTTAGAGGTATCTTCACGCTCTAAAGAAATTTGAGCAACACCATTTTCTCCTCGTAACCATTGTGAAGCTTGAAAAGGCGTTGCAGTTAAACGGCCAAATTCTACTTTTATACGTTCAAACTCCACATCTGTTAATGGAGTACCAGCAAGTTGTGCCTGATTTATACGATTGAGATGCATTCTAAGATTTTGCCATAATGCAGATTCTGTTCGAATATCTTCACGATATCGCCATTGGTTTTCTGCCTCACTTAAAATATGTATAAACTGATTTTCAATTTCTTTTTCTGCAGTCATAAGTTACTCCTACTTGTTTATCACTTCTTTAATTATAGCAAAAAGCACAAATAAAAGCCCTCAAAGAAAGGACTTCTAAACATTATTTAAAATTGCATTGAGGAAAAAATAAATTAAAATATATAGTTTATCGAAAGCCTTTATTGCAAGTGAGGACAGAAGCCTCATGCCTCTCGATTTTTGTTTATTTATTTTGTCATCAATTCCATCCTTATTTTATCATTCTTATGAGGAGAATGCTTTAATTCTGCTTATAAATATTCACAATTATATTATAGAGGAAAATATAAGATACAAATTTAATTTTTATCTCTGTAATTACTGGTTCAACTTTTCTTTAACGCTTTTAATGAATTTAGTTTTATCCGCCTTTGCTTGCTCCCATAATTTTAGAACTTCTTGGTCAGATAGACGAGAAGAATCGATACCCTCTTGAAACAATGTAATTCTTGCTTGTCCTAAGTCCGACTTGCTACCTTCTGATGTTCGGATGGATTGATTAGAAGACTCAGATGTTTTTTCTTCTCCATCTTTTATATCACTTTTTGAGCTTTCAGATGGGGAACTCTTTTGTTCATTTTCTTTTGTTTCTGAAAGAGTTGAAGTAGATTGGTTTTCTTTAGGTTTTTCAGTAGTTTTTTGATTTGTACAAGCTACATTCCCAATTAATGAAAGGCCAGCTACAAGAAATAATAGGTATTTTTTCATTTGTTATCTCCTTATTTCACTGCAAATACTGGACGTCCAGCATCCCAATCCATAGGATCGGCCGATGGTTTATTCCAGATAGAAGTCAAGCTTGCTCGACCACTCGGATAAAATTGTCGATTGTAGGGATCAAATACATTCACCGTCCCATTATTATAACCGTAAACAACTACTGCATGCCCTATACCAACATTAATATAAAAAACCAGTGGATAACCCGATTTGAGCAGTGTAATCGCACGATTTTGGCTACTAATTTGTTCTACTGAACGACCATAAGCCTTCACTGTATTTAACAGGTCTTTTCCCGATAAGCCAAAACTTTGGTGACTAATACCATTTGCACGAATTGCAACTGTACCTGGATCAACATTCATTCCATAACTCCCCTTGAATATCATGGCCAAGCTTGTTGGTACGCATCCCGATACACCTACTGTTGAATTATTTAATGGCACACGTGACCAACGTGAATTTAACTGTGAAAAATAAACAGGAGATTTGGCGTGTGGTTTAGGAGGGACTGGGGTTTTAGGTGGTGTATAATCTACAACTAATGGTGTATTACTGCTTTTCCAGGCAATTCCTTCGTATTTCCAACCTTTTGACGTAAGAACTTTCTTTTCATAAGCATCACGAGTTACAAAATGTGCGCCAATACCTGCTTGAGCATTAAAAAGACGATAAACGGATATACCACTATTATCGGAAAAGAATTTTCGTCCTTCATTTTTCCATCCATGTTTCGAACTTAGAACCTTAGCTTCATAGCTATCTTTAGTGTATAGGTGTTCTCCAGATTTTGGATTATAAACTCTATAGACAGACGCTCCTGCAGTTTTAGGAGACATCCAAGCTCCCCCTTCATATTTCCAATCACTATTCATGATTTTGAGAAGTGTGGTCATCTCATTTTTGTCCGTTGTATAAAGATGTTCCATGTTTCGCTTATTATAAAGTCGATATACAGTAATGTATTCTTTCTTTTCTGATGTCGCTTTCTGCTGAGCAGTTGTGGTGTCTTTGCTCGATGAATCTGAAATTTTTGATGCTTCATCTACTGAAGGAATAGTGTTCATTTCTTCTTCAGAACTCGCTTCCTCGCTCGTACTTTCTGAAGGAAGTTGGCTTTGGTTAGAGCTAATTGTCTCGCTACTTGATGAGGATGTTGCATCACTACTATGTGATATTTCAGAACTACTCGTACTGTTATCAGTAATATTTACATTTACGGTGCCCTCATCCAGACCTTCCATGGTTTCAGCGCTCAGATGACTGTGAGCCCCCAATAAAAAACTTACCATCACCACAGAGCATGATAAAATAATTTTCTTTTTCATAAATCTCCTTCTAGATACAGAAATACTCCCTTTAAATAATTTTACAATATTATTCTTATATTTTCTATCGCTACCTCTCTTTAACAGATCTATTTAACTATATTTGCCAGAAATGTACAATTTCATCGAGAAGTTATGAAAAGAACCTTTAAAATAGCCGTCTTACTTACTTCAAGAAATTTCCGTAATAGAATCCTCTTTTAAATCCTTATTTTCTGCACTAAGAGTTGCCTGACCAGAGATTTTAACTCTTTCACCCTCAATTTCACAAGCAATCAAGCCACCACGATTAGAGAGTTGTTTTGCGATGAGTTTTGTTTTCTCTAGCTTTTCTCCCCATAATGGTGCCAAGCGTGTATGTGACGAACCCGTCACGGGGTCCTCATCTACACCACCATGAGGTGCAAAATACCTGGATACAAAATCAACCTCTGCTCCTTTTGCTGTGATGGTGACTGCATGAGGAGCTAATAATTTAATGATAGCTATCTGTGGTTTTGCATTATTTACTGCTATTTCTGAATCTAGTACAAGAACAAGGTGATCTTTTTCTTGAGTAGTATAAGCTTCTTGAATGATTGCTCCTGGGAAAGCTGCTTTCATTTTTTCAGTGATTGGCTTTGGAAAAAGCTGTTGACTTGGAAAGTTTAAGATAAATTGATCATTGTGCATGGTGACAGTTAATTTTCCAGATTTAGATTTAAAACTTAAAATTTCACGCTCTTTTTCTAACTTCTGCTTGATGAAAAAAGCCGCCGCAATCAGACCATGCCCACATAGTAAAACTTCTCTTTTAGGACTGAACCACTGGATTTCCCACTCTTCCTCTACATTCTTATAAATAAAGGAAGTTTCAGGCAAGGCAATTTCAGAAGCAATCTTTTGAAGCTGCTCTTTTGGGAGTTGTTGGGTTAATATATAGACTGCTGCGGGATTTCCTAAACTCTCCTTGCCGGTGAAGGCGTTGATAATGTCGTAGGGCATGAATTATTCCTCATAGTACTGGTTTTAAGTGTACCTTTATTATATACTATAAATTACAATAGGGAGCCATATGAATTAAAAAAACTTGATAATATCGACATTATCAAGTTTTTACTTATTTTATTCTTTATCTGAAGTTATCAATAAAATTCCTCAGGTAAAGTTAATTTATTTTAGAATGCCGTTAAATCAACGTTTATTGGCACTGTTTTTGTTATTTTTGAAATATGAGCATGAAAAGAGCATAGACTTTTGGCAAGTATTGACAAGCTGCTTTGAAGTTTTACATTCGCCATACTCTCATTCATTCTAGCAAAATTTATAAGAATTTTCTGAAATAGACAGAATTCTCTTTTACTTCAAAGTTTTTCTCATTTTGTTAAGATTGAAAACTATTTTTATTTACTTTATCAATGTTTTCAATTGTAGTGTTGATAATGTCGTTCTTTAAATTTTCATACAACTTTTTGTCACCAATAATATAAAATTCCTCTTTTGCTCTGGTTGCTGCTACATTCATCAGGTTAGGATTAGAAAACACCCATCTAGCAGCTCCCTCGGATGATTCATCTGCACCTAAGACAAAATATACAATCTTAGCCTCTTTTCCTTGGAAAGTGTGAACAGTCCCCACATTAGTTGGCTTATGGGTTTCGTTGTCTCTTTTTGTAAAGCCAATTTTATCTAAGTCCTTTGCTAAATTATAAGCAACATTAGAAAATGGCGTTATAATATATATTTTATCAATCAATTCAGGACTTTCTTCCAATCTCCGTTTGATTTCTAGCTCTAGCCATTTTGATTGTTCTCGAACAAATTTATCGTTAGCATTTCCTGAACAGTCTATCCATTTAGCTTTTCCTATATTATTTTCATCATTTCCCTGAACCATCAAATTATTATATGATATTTCATTGGAAATCGAGAACATAGGATCTTTACATCGCCGATGAACCCACAAAGGTATTCCAATCCATTCAGACTCATTTGTTTGATAGCCATACTGGCTAGTTCTATCAATCAAACTTTGTGTCGAAGCATCAAGAGAAACAAAGTTTTCATCAACTTTATGGTGTCTGGCAATCAAAGCAAGCATTGTCGAATCAAGGTTAAGCACAGGTTTGATTTGAGAAGGATCTCCAACAACCATTATTTTCCTACTTTTGAGTATCGCACCGACACTAGCTTGAGGTAACGCTTGCCCCGCCTCATCAATGAACAAATTACTTATTGAATCTTTCTCTAAAAATCTAAACATCTTACCAAAACTAGCAAAAGTTGTACTTATAACGGGGATAGAAAAATTTATCCATTGCCACGCTTCTCTCAACAACATTTGCCCATGTTCCTTAGCAATATTTTCTTCTTGCATATTCCATGCAAGAATTGCTGAATTTAAATGTTTTGAATTTTCATATAAAAATTGTTCTCGAACTTTAAGTGCTAGTATAAATAATTCCGATTGTTTTATTCTCAAATCATCAGAGAACCAAGGATTTGATTTTTGAAATTCTTCATAGCTTAATTTAGGATTAATACTCTCAATTTGACAATTTTCTATTTCCTTTTTTAAGATTTCAATTTTTGATCTTGCAGTGCTTAATTCCTTTTTACTTGAATCTAGCCACTTTTCGTAATCTTTGACTTTTTTAGTTAAAAAATTTGCTTTTCTTTTATAATTATCTGCTAAAATTCCCACTTTTTTGTCCAGTTCCATCTTTAAAGTCTGAACTTCTAGCAATTTATTTGTTAAGTCTCCCGATTTGACAATTGATTCAGATAACTCATTCTGATAATTTTTTACTATCATTGAATTAAATAATTTTCTAATATTGAAAAACGTGGGCCTTCTTGAAAGCAACAGATTGTATTCTTTTTGATATTGACTATTATTCAAATTTAATGAATCTAGTTCATGAATAATATTTGAATTTTCAAAACTTAACTGAGCTTGTTCTTCTAAATTTAGCTGCAGCTCATTTTCAACAATTTCTTTTTGATGAAAAATTTCAGCAGAATTTTGCTCATTCTCAGATTCAAACTTTTCCAACTGATCTTTAAATACAGCTCTTGCTTTTTTCAATTCTTTTAGTGAATCAGCATATTTTTGAATATCACTTATTTCAGCTTTTAAATCGTTATATTTTTGGATAAATTTAGAATAAACATTACTATCAGATTCATATTCAGTAGATAGATATCCTTTTATTTTCTTAATTTGTGCTAGCAGCTTATTGACATTAGACAATTTACCGCCTTCAAGAGAAAATAATCCCCAATATTCTTCATTATCTTTTGATAATTTATCATCTTTGGGTAATTCATATAAATCTTTGAAATAACTAACATATTGAAATTGCCTATCAATATCCTTCAAACGTGGTAATTCTTTTACAATATTTTGAACAGCACCATTATTTGAACTTGCTACTACAATATTCTTATTTGAAATTTCTCTTGGTAAAATTGCTAGGGTTGATTCTTTATAAGTCTTTATACTTCCCTTCAAATTCTTATTTTTGAGTTTAGAAATTTCATAGGCTTGTTGAACAACTAAGTCAGCAAAAATATCTTTTAATAAAGTAGTCTTACCTGTACCAGGAGGGCCATTTACACTTCTAATATCATTTGAATCGTGTAATGCTAGATTAACCGCTACTTGTTGCATAAATGACAATTTATGCTTAGGATTTGTTGGAAATCTCCCAAGAGGATAGAATTTAGGTTGTAAAATTTCTTCAAAAATTCTTTCTGAAAATCCTATACTAGTATTTTGACTATCCAAGTTTTGTCTATTTCCAGAAAAACCTTCAAAATATCTTTCCAAATTTTCACTTGAGACATTTTTTGCTTTTCGAAGATCATTAATAAAAAATGAATGCAGGTTTATAGCATCGCTCTCTAAATTTTTGATAAAACTATATCTACATTTTCCTAAATGAACATTATACACTTTTAAAAGCCAAGAAATAGTTTTATCAAAACTTCCATTTTCAAACTGCTCACTTATTCTATCCCTTGCAGCTATTTCAATTTTATAGAAATCCTCTGGTATCTCTTTTTTATATCTAATATAGCCACTAATAGAACGAAAGAATTTATCCGCTTGAAAATTAAGTTGATAATCGAAATATAAAGCAAAAGTAAATTTATTTGATTGCTTTATTTCCTCGTAAGAAGTAGGGGGAGAAATATGAAACATGTCTCTTATAATATCAATAATTTCTTTAAAATCAAAAATATCAAAGTAAAACACAATTCCAGATTTTTTAAGAGCTCTCTCCGACAAATTCGCCCCCTCTTTTTCAATCACTTTAGCAAAAAGCTGTTGAAAACTTCTTTCACCCTCACTAATTGTTCTTAACCTTTTGTCTTTTAATTTGATGTCTCCTTCAGAAAGTTGTTCTATCAAAATCCATGCATCTAAGATATTATTTTTTTGATTCATCATTTCACACCACTTTGTGGATTCATTTGTAAGATATTCATAAAAAATTTTCCTTCAATTTCGTAAGTTAACTAATTATATCATGTTAAGCGGATATACTATTTAAAATTTCCTACAAAGAGCTTTCCGTTAAAAGAAATAAAAATCGAAAAACGCTTCCTGAGAGGCATCTCGAATCGATTTTAGAGCAACATTGTAAGGAACCACCTCTCATACCTCAATTCAACCTTCGTATAATAAATTTTGTACGTGTATTGTCTGCACATCAACAGAATAATTTTTATTTTGAAACTTATGGATTATTCCATTGCTGAAATCATGGAAGAAAATGCTTATATGAAATGTTAATATATCCAATAAGGCTCTAACAATTAGAATGGTCTTCTAGTTGTTAGAACCTTATTTTTAACAGCAAAAGTAATTTCCCCACCTATTTCTATCTCACGAATAATAGAATTACACTTGAAAATAATATTTGGTCTATACCCATCCTCTTTCATTATTTCTGTTCATACTCTCACAAGAGCATTTTTGAAAATCGCCAAATGCTCTTGTGAGAGTATGAAAAATGTTAATCATAGGCAATTTTGGGCAAATAAAAGTATTTTCTAAAGAAATCCAGTTCAATATTTTTCACAAAAAAAGACCATGAAACGCAATGATTTCAAGGTCTTCAATAACTATATATCATTCTTTCACAAGTTATCTGTCATTATCAATAAAATTCTTCCGGCAAAAGCGTATCCGCCAATTTGATATTGTCAGAGTAATCGATAGGAACGTCAATAACTACTGGTCCTGTGCTCTCAGGGATTGATTCCAAGAGTTCTTTCAGTTCTTCTGCGCTGTGGACACGATAGCCTTTGGCACCCATAGCTTCCGCATATTTCACGTAGTCAACGCTACCGAAGTTTACACCTGCTGCACGGCCGTATTTTTTCTCTTCTTGGAATTTAACCATATCATAGTGACCGTCATTCCAGATGATGTGGATCAATGGCAAGTTAAGGCGAACAGCAACTTCAAGTTCTTGTCCGGTGAAGAGGAAACCACCATCACCAGAGTGAGAATAAACTTTGTGTCCTGGGCGGAGCAAGCCGGCTGTAATACCCCAAGGCAAGGCCACACCTAGTGTTTGCATACCATTTGAGAAGAGCAAGTGACGGGGTTCATAAGAACGGAAGTAACGTGCCATCCAGATATAGAGTGAACCAACGTCAACAGTCACCGTTTCATCATCTTTAACGACTTCTTGGAATGTGCTTACCAAGTCAAGTGGGTGCAAACGGCCTTCTTCAGCTGCTTCAACGTCAAATTCGTGTTGGTTAATGACGTCACGCAAACCTTTAAGGTATTCAACTGAACCTTCTGGCAAGTTGTAGCCCCGAACTGCTGGCAAAAGGTTTTCCAATGTTTGAGCAATATCACCAATCAATTCACGTTCGGGTTGGTAATAGGTATCAATCTCAGCAATGGCGTTGTCAATAACAACGATACGGCTATCAATTTCAGCATTCCAGTTGCGTGCTTCATACTCGATAGGGTCATAACCAACAGCGATGACTAAGTCTGAACGTTTGAGCAACATATCTCCTGGTTGGTTACGGAAAAGACCGATACGACCAAAGAAGGTATGTTCAAGGTCACGCGAAATCACACCTGCACCTTGGAAAGTTTCAACGACCGGAATAGAGACGTGTGAAAGCAAGTTACGCAAAGCTTTGGCCACTTTTTCATCTGAACCACCAGCACCAACAAGGATAACAGGTAATACAGCATTTTTAATCGCTTGCGCTAAATAGTTGATGTCATCGATTGAGGCATTACCCATCTTAGGATCTGACAAAGGTTTGATGGCATTCACAGAAACTTCTGAATCTGTCACGTCTTGTGGGATAGATAAGAAGCTTGAACCTGCACGACCGCCTTTAGCGATACGGTAAGCATTGGCTACTGTTTCAGAAATTGTTGATGGATCCAAGATTTCTTGTGAATATTTTGAAGCAGGCGCCATCATTTGAGCGTTATCCATAGATTGGTGCGCACGTTTCAAACGGTCAGCACGTTTTACTTGACCACCAATAGCAAGGATCGCATCCCCTTCAGATGTTGCTGTCAAAAGTGGCGTTGCCAAGTTTGATACACCAGGTCCAGAAGTAACCAAAACAACACCAGGTTCCCCCGTGATACGTCCCACAGCTTGGGCCATAAAAGCAGCTCCTTGCTCATGGTGAGTAATGATTAATTCTGGCGCTTTTGGATCATGCTCCAAGCGGTCGAATACGCGGTCAATTTTGGCACCAGGGATCCCAAAAACATATTTTACATTATGGTTAATTAAACTATCTACAACTAAGTCTGAGCCGAATTTTTTATCAGTCATTTCTTCTCCATTTCAATTAAGATTCACAATCTTCACAATCAATTTTAGCAGAAAACATTTTAATTTACAAAAATCAGGCTTGAAGAATGTATATGTAGTCTGCTTTCACAAGACATTCACATCTAAAACGCTTACATCTCCCCCTATGGAATATTACAGACTTTGTCATCTTACTTCAATAAAAAAAACCATTGCTCGATTACTAGAACAACAGTCCTCTTATTTCTTCATCTTCTGGCACGAGTTCCAGATATTGTTTAATATAGGTTTGTGCCTTCTCATTTTGTCCGATTTGTAAAAGGAAATCAACATAATCCTTCAAGAAATCTGAATTATCAGTCAAGGCAGTCGACAAGAGCTCTGTATAGAGCGCTTCTGCTTGTGCATCATTTTCCAGCTCTTTATGGGCTTGTGCAAACAACCACTGCGCCAAGAGATGTTCTTCTTCTAACAAATCTTCCAGACGAATCACAGCTTCAAAGTCTGACTCGTTGAAATAAAGGTTTGCAAGGAGGAACACTGTTTCGTCATGGAGCTCCGCAACATTGAGCGCATCCATCAAGTAACGTTCTGCAGCTGCTTGATCCTTTTGACTGTAAGCCAGCTTCGAGAGAAAATGCAACAATAAAGCCGAATTCGGGTTTTTCAGTAACCCTTCTTGCGCCACACGAGCAGCTTCATCAAACTGACGGTCTGCTTCCAGTGTTTGGGCATAGGCTAACTCGTAATTGAGCAAATCTGTATTATAGTCTTCAAGCTGTTTGAAATAGCTAATCGCACGGGCTTGATTGTCCAACTCGCTATAAAGTAGCGCAATTTTATAAATCGTATCGGCAGTTTTATCAAACTCCAAAGACTTTTCTAAAAAGGAAAGCGCATTTTCAAAATTCCCTAGATGTGCATAGGATTCACCAATACGCTGATAAGTAGAGATTTTAGTTTGCTGTAAAATTTCACGTACAGAAAGCTTGGCGTAGTTTTGGATAGCTTCCTGATAAGCGCCCTGCTCGTAATAACTTTCTGCAAGCGCAAAAGTAATCAATGGCGAATCGGAAAGTTCACGTGCTTCTTCAAGCTTGCTAATGGCCGTCTCAAAGTCGCCTTCAAACTGGTACAAATCCGCAATTTGAATCAAAGCAGCCACATAGTTTTCATCTCCAGCAGGAATTTGATAGAGATAGTTTAATGCATCGTCAATCTGCCCATCATCCTCTGCAATCTCCGCCAGATTAATCAAATAGTCGGTACTTTCAGGATTGTCGCCCAGAATCTTATCATAGACCTGATGGCTCTCATCAATAAAACCCATCATTTGCAAATACTCTGCCAAATCCGCAAGCATTTCTTCATTATCATGCTTGAGCGCATTGCTCAAAGCATTATGCATCCCAATCAAATCACCTTTATGTAGAAAATCAATGGTATCTTCTGAATAAGACATTAGCTCTCCTCTATTTTTTCAAGTTCACTTGTATTGCCTAAATCAACAGGTTGATAAAGTTCTGAAATTTCACGGTACCAATCATAGATATGCGTAATAATTACTTTGGCTGCTGCATAGAAAGGAATTCCCAGCAAAACACCCCATAAGCCAAAGACTTTGCCGGCCGTTAAGAGCACAAAGAGGACTGTGATCGGGTGAATGCTCAACTGTTTACCTAAAACTAAAGGCGAAACGAAACGTCCTTCGAGTGTTTGTTCAATGATATAGACAATCAAGACTTTAAGCAACATGATTGGTCCACCCGTTGCTAAACCGATAATCATAGCCGGAATGATGGCCAAGTAGAATCCAAGGAATGGAATCAAGTTAAAGAGTCCGGATAAGATAGCAAGTGTGATCCCGTAACGCAAACCAATAATTGGTAAGCCAATCGCAAGCATCAAAGCAACTGCAATCGCAACAATAACTTGACCACGTACGTAGTTTGCAAGTTGTGAATTCATCTCAGTCAAGATTTTTGAAGTATCTTTGCGCCAGTTTACAGGTAAAAGATGTGTGATATAGCCGTTCAAATTTTTCCCGTCTCGTAAAAGATAAAAGAGGACAAACGGGAAGATAACCAGTGAGATAAAGACACTTGCTGTACGTGTAATCACATCAGTGATTGAGCTAAAAGCAGCAGTTGAAAAGTTTTTCGACCAGTCCACGATATTATTCCCGAGAGAATCCATGAAATTATCCATTTGTGGGCGGAATTGCTCAAAATGACGATTGGTCAAGAGTTTATTTACTTCTTCTTGCATTTGTTCGACATAGTTTGGCACATGCTTAGAGAAACTTGCCACACTGTTTGAGATAGAAGGAATGGCATAAGCCAGCCCCCACACTAACAAGCCTGCAATGAGTATAAAAAGTACAATAATACTGGCGATACGTGGCACGCGTTTCTTTTCAAGATAATCAACAATCGGATTAAGCAAGTAATAAAACACGGCTGCTAAAACGACAGGCAATGAAACAATAGTCAGAAAATCGGCAATTGGTGCAAAGATAAAGTTAACTTTGCTGAGTAATAGAATATTAAGTAATAAAAGTAAGACCACCAAGAGCGCCGTCACGACTTTATTATTTACAAACCATTTGAAAAAAACAGAGGCTCTGAAATTTTGTTTTTCCATAGGATTTTTTCCCCTTCTAATGTGTAAAATACTGTTTAAATTATAACATAATCCCAATAATATTGACATAGAAGGCTCTTCGTTTACATAATTTTATTTATGTAAACGAAGCTGTGTTCACAGCTTTTGTAGTTCATAATATTGAATTTGAAGAAAAATTTTGTGATTTACAATTTTCCAGCCCTTTTCTTGAAAGAGGCTTACCAGCTCTTTAGGTTGATAAACCTTGACATCACCTTCAGTTGCAAAGCGGTTCAGTCGCCAATTATAAAGCTTTGTCACTACAGGGATATGAATTTCCGCGATGACTAATCTGCCGTCTTGTTTTAACAAACGGCTGGCCTCATCTAAAAAGCGATCGGGATGAGGGAAATGATGAAAACTGGCCGAACAAGTGATAATATCGAAATCATTCTTCGGAAATGGAACAGCTTCCGCACTGCCTTGCTTAAATTCAAACTGAGGATGACGTTGGCTGGCAACCTTAACCATTTCAGAAGAAATGTCTAAACCTGCCCCCGAAATATTTGTCTGCTTACTGAGCATGGACAGAAGGGTACCATTGGCACAGCCAATATCAAGGATACTGGCATCTTTGGGCACTTCCAAATGTTTGACAATAAACTTTTTGAAAAATGAAGCAAGGAAGCCATCAAAGGAATGGTCAAACCGCTGGGCGATATTATCATAGAATTTTTCGGATTCTTTTTCGTAATTGTGATTTTTGTATGGCATTTTGGAGTCCTTTTTGGAATTGAGTCTTATTTTTTCAGCAACAATCCCACACACTCCACATGCTTCGTCTGTGGGAAAAGATCAACGGGTTGTACTTTTTCCAAAAGATAGCCTTCTTCTTCAAAGCGGACGACATCACGCGCAAATGTTGCTGGATTACATGAGATATAGACCACGGCACGTGCTTGGGTGGCGGTGGCGGCTTTGATAAAGCTTTCGTCTAGACCCTTGCGAGGTGGATCAACGAAGATAACATCAGGTTGGATACCGTCTTGTAACCATTGTGGCATTACTTCTTCTGCCGGTCCTACTTCGTACTGGGCATTTGTAATACCATTCAGCGCTGCATTTGTCTTCGCGTTTTCAACTGCTTCTGGTATGATTTCCATACCGTAAACTTGTGCAACCTTATCTGCCATTCCAAGGCCGATTGTACCGATACCGGAATAAGCATCAATCACAACATCTTCAGCTTTCAAATCTGCAAAATCATAAGCCAACTGATAGAGTTTTTCTGCCTGTGCTGTGTTGACTTGATAGAATGCACGGGCCGAGATTTGGAAGTCTTTACCTAACATGCTGTCCGTAATATAATCTTTACCTGAGAGCAGTTTGAACTTAGAGCCAAAGATCGCATTTCCTGTTGAGGTATTAATACTGAGCTGGAAAGAGTCCACTTTATTGCTGTATTCAGCCACAAGTTCTGAAAGCCCCGCGAATTTCTCTTTAGTCACAACCAAAATCAGCATCATTTGACCGCTGTGATGACCACGACGAATCACGATATTGCGCACAATGCCTCGTTTTGTTTGCTCATCATAAGGCGGAATATTGAGCTTGATTAAACTCTCCCGCACCTGATTAACCAACTCATCAATTTCTGGATTTTGAATGTAAAAATCACGGATTGGCACTAAATCGTGTGAGTTTTTTCGGAAAAAGCCCGTTTCTGTTTTACCATTGACGCTACGGACAGGCACCTGTGCTTTATTGCGGTATTGGCTTTCTTGCTCCGCACCTAAAGTGTCATGAACCGGAAAGTCTGGCTTGTGTGCGTTTTTACGCAGTACATCAACAACTTGTTTGTGTTTAAAGTGAAGCTGGGCTGGATAGGTCATGTGCCCAAAGTCAGCTATCCCTGTACGAAGATAGGTCATATTGACATCTTGTACACGATCTGGTGATTGACTGAGCCATTCTTCAACCTTGCCGAAGCCGAAATTCTTTCCGACTTTTAGGACTTTCATTTTTATCTCTTCACCGGGTAAGGCATTTTCAACAAAAAAAGGGAAGTTATCTGCTTTGATAACTCCTTGCCCTTCATGTGTTAAGTCAAGGACTGTTCCTTGAATTACTTCATTTTTCTGGAATTTTTTCATGCTTTTATGATAGCATACCCGCTTGATAAAGTCCAATGTCTTTCATCCTCTACTGTCAAGAATCAACTCCTCCAAAAAAGAAGCAATTTTTTCACTCTCTGCAGGTAGATGCTCGTGGCTCACTTGAAGGACTTCTGGGTTATCGCCTACAGAAATTGCAAGCTTAGCATGTTGGAGCAGTTTTACATCATTTTTATCATTACCAAAGCCGATATAGTTAGTCTGTCCCATGACTTCCGACAATACCTGATATTTATTGATGTTTTTAGCCGTAATCACCAATTCCTGCACATCAGAATGGTATAAAACAGCCAGTTCTTCATCTGTATTAAATTCCTGATAGAACTTTGGTGTAACACCAAATATGATGATTTTAATCACATCTTCATAACTCAAGTCGACATTTTGAGCTTTGTGAGCGGTATCCAATTTATTAAGTATATTTGTTTGAGCAGAAACTTTTGCACTGTAATTCCAATCATAATCTATAACATACTCTAGCCCTCGCAACTGTATAAATGTTACAATTTTTTCTACACTATTGGGTGTGATGGTTTGTGTGGGGAAAATGCCCTGCTTCATACGAACAATACTGCCATTTCCGCCAAGTAAATCATTGTCTGGGAAGTCTTCTAAAAGAGGCAGCATATCGCGCACAGGACGAGCTGAAGCAAAGATTATTTTGACCTTTTCATCCAGTTGACGTAATTTTTCAAGGATATTTGCTTCAATTTCGTAACCATTAAAAACAATTGTCCCGTCCAAATCAAACACGAGTGCATCATAACTTTCTTTCTTAAAATTCATTCTGTTTCTCCATCATTGTCTCTCTCAACTTATTTTAACAGACTTGAGCTTTATTGAGAGCTATGCGAAACCAGATGCAACTTTTATTCGGAAAATGGTTCGGTATTTGTGTTTATAAAATCAAAAAACTTCATGACATGTAAAGTGCCACGAAGTTTTTTTTAGATTTAAATATCAAAGAAGGGATTGGTATTTTCTTTGCTTTCAATGATTTCAACATCTGTACCAAAGCTGGCTAGTTTTTCAGCAACTTTTGGGATAAAGAGATGTTCCAAGTAATGACCAGGATCCAGTCCAATAAGCCCCTGAGAAAGCTGGTCATGACCAACGTGATAATATATATCACCCGTAATATAGAGATCTGCTCCTTTGGCTTGAGCTTCTGGCCAAAATTTGCCGCCGCTGCCCCCACAGATAGCCACACGTTGAATAGTCTGGCTCAAAGAGCGATCATAAGTCACCAAACGCAGATGATCTAAAGCAAAAGTTTGTTTCATTTTTTCTGAAAAGTCTGCCAAGCTCATCGGTGTGATATTTCCGACACGACCTAAACCTTCCGCTGATAAGATTTCCGTATCTTTAATGTCTAAAAGATCACAGAACCAATCGTTAAGCCCACCATCCACAACATCAATATTGGTATGACTTGTATAAACTGCAATGCCTGCTTTTATCAAATCAAGGACGATTTTTTCCTGACTGTCCGCATCTGTCAAGTTGGCTAGAGGTCGAAAAATAACCGGATGTTTTGCTAAAATCAAATCCACATCCATTTCAATGGCCTCTAAAACCGTTTGTTCACGAATATCTAGTGTCACCAAGACCTTTTTTACTGGAGCATCGAGCGAGCCGATCTGTAAGCCAACAGGATCGCCTTCAACTGCTAAATCTTTGGGACAAAACTCTTCGTACAAGGCCATGAACTCTCTGATTTTCATTGGAGGACTCCTTCTATTTTTTCTTTTTCTGCTTGAACTGTTACCCGTTTTTCATGATTTTCAGGAAGTCGCTCAAGTATTTTATTTAAAGTATTGAGCTCTTTATGCCACTTTTGGCGGAAGACTTCTGATTTTTCTTGTGACAAATACGGTCCAAATTCAAGCTCTGTTTCATTCAGCTCGGCTGTGCCGTGTTCTGCCACAATAATTTCGTAGATTTTTCCTGCTTCAAGAAGTATCTTTTCAGAAGTAATTACAAAATTATGTGCCATAAGCCAAGAGCGAAGGCTCTCTTCATGATTATTGGGTTGTAAAACGAGTTGCTCCACTTGGCTCAATTTATCTTTTCCTGCTTCGAGGATTTCGGAGATTAAAATCCCTCCCATACCGGCAATCACGATACTTGTAATGGCATCACTTTCTTCAAAGGCAGCCAGACCATTAGCTAATCTGACTTCTATCTTCTCTTGCAAGTTCTGCTCAGCCACGTGATTTTGAGCGATTTGATAAGGGCCTTTAACCACTTCGCCTGCGATTGCAAAGTCAATCTTTTCTTGCTGAACCAAATAGGCAGGCAAATAAGCATGGTCGCTGCCCACGTCCAGAAGACGGCTATTGGGCTTCACGAGATCTGCAACAGCTTGTAGGCGTTTCGAGAGTTTTATTTCATTCATTTAAGTTTTTCTTTCCAAATTTACAGTATTCAAGCACAGGACATTCCTCGCACTTTGGAGCACGTGCTGTACAATGATAACGGCCAAAAAAGATGAGATGGTGATGACTCTCCACCCAACGTTCTTCAGGAATCAGCTTCATCAACTTCTCTTCCACCTCCAAGACGGAGGCTTTTTGTGGCACAATATCCAAGCGTTTTGAAATACGTTCAACATGCGTATCAACAGCTATTCCAGGAATACCGTAGGTTTCTCCCAGAACAACATTGGCCGTTTTCCGTCCTACACCCGGCAAGGTTTGTAATAACTTTTTATCTCTGGGCAGTTCACTGTTAAAATTTTCTACCAACATTTGAGAAGTTTTGACAATATTTTTCGCTTTTGTTTTGTAAAGTCCAATCGTTCGAATACATTGTTCGACATCTGCGATATCTGCCTGTGCCAAGCTTTCTGGATCAGGGTATTTAGCAAAAAGTCCTGGTGTCGCCTTGTTAACACCCTTATCTGTAGCTTGTGCAGATAAAATGGTGGCAATTAAAAGTTGAAAAGGCGTTTCCCATTCTAGTTCACCATGTGCTTCGGGAAACATAGCAACAATGATATCTAAAGCTTCTAAAAATCGTTTCTTACTCAGCATATTATTTTCCGTTCCAGGGCCCATCCATCGGGATATAAAAATCAGTATTTTTATGGTTTTGCGTGGCTTCAGTACGCTCTTCCTTGCGCTGTTCCACAGCTTGGGTACTCATCAAGCCATCATTGCGCCAATTGCGTAAAATGGCTTTGATGTAGTTGAGCGAAACCTTGCGATTCACCACTGCTTCACGTAAGGCAAGTTTAATGAGCTCAAAATCGTACTTATCTTCAAACAAGAGAATACGAAGCTCTTCGCTTTGCATCGGAGTAATCATGCCCATTTCCGCTTCGAAAATATGGACCAATTCTTGCAGCTGGCTCTTGTTTTGTTGTGTTGGTGCAGTTGTTTCTGCATGCTCTTCTTTAGCTAAACCATCCAATTGGTCTAATTTTTTTAAAGCTGGTGTGACATCAAAGATAGTTTCCATATCTCCAGCAATTCCGAGTAAAGTAACCTTTAAAGAGCCGAACTCTTGAAGATTGTCAATACTGCGGTTCACATCGGCAAGTTTTTTTCCTATTTTAGTTGCAATTTCACTTGGCGCTATATCACGATTTTCATATAAATAAAGCCAAACCAAAAAATCCTCTGCTGAAGGAAACACTTGAGCAAAATGCTCCAGCATAGCATGAGGAAGTACAATGTGTCCAGTCATGTAATTTTCATAGTAGGTCATAGTTCTATTTTATCATAAATGCTTCAATCAACCACAGATACATCATCATTGAGATACATATTTAATTTTTAAATTTTTTGACATAGACAAGACGCTCAACAAATGCAAAAATAATAACGATAATTACTGCAAGTGTACCATGAGAATCAACGATTCCTAATACTTTTACAAAATATAATATGGAATAAAAAAAGAAACTCTCATTACTAAGAGTTTCCTTTTTTATTGGTTGCCAATTTTAATCAAATTCTTCATATTCATTCGGATCTTGACCATCAATACGTCCGTCTGGTTTTTCCAGAGTATTAATCTGCGCTACCTCATCTTCTGTTAATTCAAAATCAAAAATTGCTAGATTTTTTCGTTGATGAATCAGATTTCTAGATTTTGGAATAGGAACAATGCCACGTTCTACATGCCAACGTAGCACAATTTGACCAGCTGTCTTCCCGTACTTTTCAGCAAGACTTGTGATAATGGGCTCTTCAAGGGCATCGTTTCCTCGCCCTAATGGACTCCATGCTTCCGTAATGATGCCACGCTCAGCATTTGCTTTTACCATACGCTCTTGCACCCAATAGGGGTGAATTTCAATTTGATTGACAGCTGGAGTAACGCCTGTTTCAGTAATAATTTTGTCTAAATGCTCGGGTTCGAAGTTGGAAACACCAATGGAACGTATTAAGCCCATTTTTTGAGCTTGAATTAAAGCCTTCCAAGCTTCCACATATAGTCCACGTTTTGGCAGGGGCCAGTGAATCAGATATAAATCAAAATACTCCAAGCCCATACGATAGAGCGATTCTTGAATCATGCCCAAAGCATCTTCATAATGATGATATTTTCCCGGTAACTTCGTCGTCACGAAAAATTCTGAACGCGGAAGACCTGAGCGACGAATGGCTTCACCGACTATCCCCTCACTGTCATAGTTGGTTGATGTATCCAAAAGACGGTAACCACTCTGGATAGCGGTCAAAACCTGATCCAGACCTTCTCCGCCGCGGATCTGATAGGTTCCTAGACCCACACTTGGTATCAAATGGCCATCATTCATCGTTATTAAAGGTGTTTTCATTCGTAAATCCTCCTTATAGTTGAATTTCCACAGAAAATAAACACATATTCTCTATATTTTCATTCTAACATAGGACAGAGTTGAAGAAAAAATACCTGTTTATTAATTTTGGGCGATAAACTTTTTTAGGTTTTCTTTCCTAAATTATCCTTTGTCAAACAAGGCTTTGTATTCGCCGTAGCCCTCTTCTTCTAATTTTTCAACCGGAATAAATCTTAAAGCCGCAGCATTTATACAATAACGCAATCCTCCTTGATCTTGGGGTCCATCATTGAACACATGCCCTAAGTGAGAATCAGCCTCCTTACTTCTTACTTCCACACGATGCATGCCTAATGAAAAATCAGCTTTTTCTTTGACACCACGTTTTTCTATGGGGTGAGTAAATGACGGCCAACCACATCCAGCATCATATTTATCCGTTGAGCTAAAGAGCGGTTCCCCGCTGACAATATCAACGTAAATTCCCTCTTGATAAAAATCATCGTATTTTCCTGAAAAAGGACGTTCTGTTGCATTTTCTTGCGTCACTGCATATTCTATGTCAGACAATCTTTGCTTGAGTTCTTCTTTTGAAGGTTTTTCCATGATAAACACCACCTTATCTGTTTTTCTCCCTTTATTATAGCACTCTCCCCATAAAAAGTAGTTGGTTCTGTCTGTAATTTCTCCTTGAGCTTTCTTGTTATATTAGCATAAGGCATACCACTTATCTAAGTGGTGTTTCTTCATTTTTGAACCCTACTTTTTAGCAATGTAATACGCCTCACAATGACATTTTTTAATTTTATCGCGCCCACATTATCCATCACTTCGAGGCAAGCTGCTATAATTTTTTCGCCATTACTTCGACTTTCGAAAGCGTATATATAACATCCTTTTAAAACACGAGCAATTGCCTTACTTGTCAAATCCGATTCCACAGTAAGACTATTCAACTGTGATAAAACAATCCCTGCTTTTGTATCACACTCTGCTTCAATAAATACTAATTCGGCCTTGATCAAAATATTAATCAGCAATGCACGGTATTCATGAAGTACTTTTAAGTATTTAAAAACATTTTTATTTTTAAAAAATGTCTCGATAATATTCCAGATCAAATTCAGATTGAGCTGTTCCAACGTGTGGATGAGAATATATAATTCATACTGCCCCCAAAGTGGCCCTACTGATAAAAGAGATTCCACTTCTTGGATTTCTTTTTCCGACAGCTGAGTGTACGTTGCTTTAGCACTTAAAGCAATCATATATGTAGATTCATTCTCATATTCTAGGTTTTTTTCATACAGATGTTGGAGCTCTGCCTCATCTTGATTATAATATGCATTTTCAATATTTTGAAACTGTGTAATAAAATATTCAGGTAAGCCGTTATTTACAAGCAAGGAATAATCTAAAATAGTAAGATTCATACTTTCTAGAAGCGCTTCAAGTTTGTCAAAAGATACTAAAGATTTACCGTTTTCAAACTGTGAAATCGTTGCTTTAGAAACACCACTTAGTGTATTCAACTCTGATAGACTCATATTTTTTTGTAACCTTAGGTTGCGGAATATTTTTCCATACTTACTATAAATCATTTTACACCAAACCTACTTTCGAGCATCCAAAGACAGATAAGCTTTATCATTATCTACTTCACAAGCTCTCACTTTCCAAGATAAAATTATATCTTTTTTGTTCTTAGGAGTATATACCAAACAGGATATGTTTAGAATTCTAAACATATCCTGTTTGGTATATATTTTTTCTTGTCACTGGAGGCGTCTTTTTGTTATGATTGAAAGTTATTCGAAAAGAATTTTGTTTTCTACTATTATAATGGTAACCCTTTCTCTTTAAATGCAATAAAAAAACGAAGTTTTGCTAAACCTCGTTTTAGTTCATTATTATTTTGTTATTATATTACTTTATTACTTTGATTGGAGGATCAATTAGTAAAAGAAGCGAATGAGTATACCACCCATGATGAGGACAATGGCACCACACAAACGGTTGGCCATTTGTGCAAAGGCAATCATTTCCATACGATCAGAGGCAGAGAGAACGGCAATATTACCTGTTCCACCCATAGAGTTGTTAATCATACCAGCACCGATAGCTGTTTCGACAGGGTACATACCTAAGGCAAGTCCCAAGAACCAGCTTGTCAAGCCCATTGCGATAACACTTGTCAGACAGAGCACAATAAATTGCCATGTCAAAGCAGATCCTAGTGTGGTCAAATCAATCAATGCCAAACCAATACCTGCCAATACCGCATGTGTAAGATTGGTCATGATGATTTGGTTAAACATCACAACCGATTCTTCCAACTCTTTTGGTACAGCATCAAAGGCTTTGAGAACAAAGACGATGATAATCATAAAGGCGTATTCATGGATATTTGGGAAGAATTTATTCAAGATCACACCCACCATGAGTAGGGTAAAGGCATACAGCATACCGACACCAATTTTAGTGGCATCAAATTCAATTTTAGGTTTTGCAAGTTCTTCTTTTGTTGCAGAAACTAAGGTGCCGTGACCATTGTATTTTGATTTCGCAAAGATTTTAGAAATGGAAAGCGCCCCAATGATGGCAATAATATTCCCAAAAGTTACTGCGGGAGCAAGTTGAGAGAAAATTGCGGTTTGGTTACCATTGGCTAAACCATCAGCATAGATTTGTGATAAAGGTGTAATTCCGGCTCCCATACCACCAGACATCATAGGCATTGAAACATACATGACAGAGTCTGCAAAACCATTGCCAAGCAAGACACCCATACCACCAACAGCGAAGAAACCAACGACCATTGTGACCAAAGCAACAGGGATAAATTTCGCCGAAGCTTTGACAAGCAAACTTCTGTTCATTCCCAAGATTGATCCACAAATCAAGGCTGCAATATAGAAATCAAGAAAACCAAATTGACCGCCCATAAATTTGCCTACTGCATCAATCACATTAGCAGGAATGATATGGAAAAAGGATAAGAGAGTTGCACCTAACAAAGTAAAGACTGATCCACCACCCAAATATGAATTCATAATGGGTAATTTTTCACCAATAAAGTAAAGCAAGTGCCCCAACAGTACTAATAGGAGAGTAATACCCACCATGTTAAGTGGTAATTTTCCTAAACCTATTGTCACTGCCAACACAATCATAAAAAAGGCATAGAGAGGAAGACTTATTCCTGAAATTTTTATTTCTTTTAATTTTTTCATTTTAATCCATTAACCTCTTAGTATTTTGGATACCATTTCATCTCGCGAACGGCTTTCACCATATCTTGTTCTTGAGCTTGTGCCAAACCTTGTTCTTGAGCTTTTTTAGCTACTGCTTCTGCAACTTTGATTGAAACATCAGCAACATATTCAAATGGAGGAAGAACCGGAGCACCAGCAGCGCCTGGATCAACAAGACCACTCAATGAGTGCGCAGCGGCACCAATCATTTCATCAGTAAGAAGTGATGCTTCTGAAGCCAACATACCAAGTCCCAAACCAGGATAGATCAAAGCGTTATTTGCTTGACCGATTTGGTAGTCGACACCTTTATAAGAGACAGTTCCTGAAGGAATACCTGTTGCAACAAAGGCTTTACCATCAGACCATGTAATCACTTGTTCAGCAGTAGCTTCCAATTTTTTAGTTGGATTTGAGATTGGGAAAATCACTGGGCGTTCAGTGTTGGCACACATTGCTTCAACAACTTCTTTTGTAAATGCACCTGCATCAGTTGAAGTACCTACCAAGATAGTAGCTTTAACTGTTTTGATAACATTGGCTAAGTCCGTCATATCGCCAGCATTTGCAAAATCTGCACGTTTTTTAGCAAATGGTTTTTGTGCTGGAGTCAAATCTTCCATATCATCAAAGAGCAAACCTTGTTTATCCATCATAAAGAAATGGTTGTAGGCTTCTTCTTCTGAAAGTCCTTCACTAACCATCTCCGCATGAACACGGTCAGCAATCCCTGCACCAGCAGAGCCACCACCGTAGCAGAGGTAAACTTGGTCCGTTAATTTTTCACCTGTGATATCAAGTGAACCGAAGATACCACCTAAAACAACAATACCAGTTCCTTGGATATCATCGTTGAAAGTTGGAATTACTTTTTTGTATTTGTTCAAGATATTTGCAGCATTTGAACGTCCGAAGTCTTCCCAGTGCAAGTAAAGTTTAGGGAACATTGCTTCAGCAGTTTCCACAAACTGGTCAACAAAGTCATAATATTGGTCACCATAAACACGTGTGTGACGATTTCCAAGATACATTGAATCTTCCAAGAGTTCTTTACGGTTAGTCCCTGCATCAATAACGATAGGAAGAACTGAAGCTGGATCGATACCAGCTGCTGCAGTATAAACCATTAATTTACCAACAGAGATATCAACACCTTGTGTTCCCCAGTCACCGATTCCGAGAATTCCTTCAGCATCTGTCACAACAATCAAACGGATATTGCGATCGCCCGCTGCATTTTTCAATGTTTCTTGAATATTTTCTGGATGGTTAATATCAAGATATGCAGCATATTGTGGATCTACAAATAGACGGCTGTAGTTTTCGATTGTTTCAGCAATAACTGGATCATATACGATAGGGTTAAACTCTACGATATGTTGGTTAAACAAATAGTAGAACAAAGTACGGTTTGTATTGAAGATTTCCATCAAGAAATGGCGTTTCTCTAAATCAGATGGTTTTTCCAAGTAATGTTGGTAAGTTTGTTCTGCTTGTTCTTCAAGTGTTTGAACATAAGGTGGCAAAAGACCGATTAAGCCAAGTTCCTTACGTTCTTCCATAGTAAATGCTGTTCCTTTATTTAAAAAAGGATTGTTTAAAATTTCATGTGCACGCATTCGTACGTCCTCCAAATTTATTATTCCTATAAGAAATTCTTACAAGATGTATTTTAATACTTATAAAAAATTATAGTCAAACCTTTGGGTTATAATAAATATTATTTATAACAAATCGATAAACTTGTGATAGAATATAAGGGTCAAAGGAGCGTTTAAACTAATGAATTTGCATGATTTCGAGTATTTTAATGCCTTAGGAGACTTGTTGTCTTTTACTGCTGTTTCTAATCATTTTGGGGTAAGTCAGCCGACAATTACCTATGCTGTAAAGAGATTGGAACAATATTATAACTGTAATTTAATATACAAAGATCCTTCTCACCGAACAGTTGTCCTGACAGATGAAGGGAAAATATTGAAAATTCATATCGAAAGTATTTTGGAAGAGTTGGCACTCACGCAAAGAGCCATCGAGCATTCTAAAAATCATCAAAATCATATTGGTTTCCCCCCGATTATTCGAGCAAAAATTCTGGCTCAACTCTTAAACGATAAAGAGGCGATTAGCTTTTTATCTAAGTTTGATTTAGTATCGGGTGGCTCGGAGGAACTTCTGGCCAAACTTATCTCCGGCTCAATTGATTTTAGCCTTATAGGCAGCATTGCTCCCCTGATGCACCCCAACCTTTTTGTGAAATTGCTTTACCAACGCGAATTTTATATCTTTGTCTCTAAAGATAACCCACTTGCCTCACGTCAAGAAATTTCGTTTAAAGAAGCTTTGGATTATCCTTTTATCCTGCTTGATGAAAGTTTTGTGCATATGGAAGCTTTCCAAAATTTGAATGAAAAATACAAGAAAAAAGCAAAAGTTCTATTTAATTTTTCGGATATCCATACTATTGGCCAACTGGTCAACTCAAATGTTGGCATAACCTTGATGACCGATTTTCTTCCCTTTGCCGATATGGATAGTCTTATAAAGATACCACTAATACCTGAAGATAAGCAAATTTTTCATGTTCAATATGCTTATTTAAGAAGTACACTTCTCAATGCGGACTTGAAAGAATTGATTCGCTTACTGGATGAGCTAAATGAAAAAATAAATTGAAGAGAAAAGAGATTTTTTCTCTTTTTTCTTTGTTAAATTTTCTCCGTTTTTTTCACAAACTTTCGCCAACCGCATAATTCCGGAAAGAATTGTTTGACAAGCCCCACTCAAAAAAGGTAAAATATTCACAAAGACTATGTAAAGGAGATAACATGGCTGGCTCCCAAGTTAATAAACAACTACCCAAGGCAACGGCAAAACGTTTGCCTCAATATTATCGCTTGTTCAAACTTTTAGTTGATGAACAAGTAACACGCACAAACTCACAACTTATTTCGGAAAAAATTGGTGTGGATGCAGCGACGATTCGTCGCGATTTTTCACTCTTTGGTGAGCTGGGACGTCGAGGCTATGGTTATGAAACACGCGCTTTACGTGATTTCTTTGGAGAATTACTCGGACAAGATCAAGAAACGCATATCGCACTCGTAGGAGTCGGTAACCTTGGACGCGCCCTTATTAATTATGAATTCCAAAACCGCAATAAAATGCGCGTTACCCAAGCTTATGATGTTCCAGAAAATCCACTCGTTGGTACAACAACTTCTACAGGTGTTCCTATCTACGACATCGCTGACTTCTCTAAAAATATTAAAGATTCAAAAATCAAAACAGCAATTATTTCTGTCAATAAAGAGAACGCTCAAGAAGTCGCAGATATCCTAGTTAAATCAGGTATCAAAGGTATTCTTAACTTTTCACCCTTGCGCTTGCAAGTTCCTGAAGATGTTGTCGTTCAGTCAATTGACTTAACGAAAGAACTTCAAACCCTCTTATTCTTTATGTCAAATAAGGACATCAAATAAGTTGAGCGGTTTAATATAAAAAAGTACATAGGAAGTCAACCCTCCTATGTACTTTTTTATTCGTCCAATAAACCTTCTTCTCTAAAACTTAAATAAGAAGCCTGGCCTGTAATGATGTGGTCTAATAGTTGAATACCTAAAGCATCGCATGCTTGCTTAATCTTCTGCGTGAACAACTTGTCTTGTTGGCTTGGTTGGGTGAGCCCGGAGGGATGATTATGTGCAATGATGATCCCTACAGCTAAATTTCTTACCGCATGATGTAAAATTTCCCGGGGATTGGCAATGGAATGGTTCACAGCACCAATAAAAATCGTTTTTTTCTGAATAATGCGATGCTGTGCGTCTAGGTAGATTGCGACTAAATTTTCCTGTTCAAAATCAGACATCTCATCTGCTAAACTCAACCCAAATTGGCGAGATCCTATCACTTGTCCGTATCTTTTTCTTTGGGTCGTGTGAATTCGTTTACCCAGTTCAATCATCGCCCGAATTTCCAAGGCTTTGATAGGCCCAATACCGGGAATTGCTTTCAACTCTGTTAGAGAAGCTCGACGAAACTCTTCTAAACTGCTAAAGGTTGTCAAAACCCGTGCAGCAAGTTCCATAACATTTTCTTTTTTACTGCCTGTTCGGAGTAAAATGGCTAAAAGTTCTTGTTCACTCAGCTTTTCTGGTCCAAAAATGTTCAATCTTTCTCGGGGTCTCATCGGATATTGTTCTTCTTTAATGTGATACACGACTTTCTCCTTAATCATTTATACGAAAAAAGAGTGTAGGTATCACTTTTTTTAGAAAATAAAAAAAAGTGGATTTTTATAACCCACTTTTTTATTTCGTTTTTATTCCACTGTTACAGCTTTGGCGAGGTTACGTGGTTTATCAACATCCAATCCTCGTTGGACAGTTGCGTAGTATGCGATAAGCTGTGTGGGTACCACCATTGATATCGCTG
>Ga0153949_1000065_pt1 | contig 36081 bp, 50 predicted proteins | sample TSNJ033MetaG_FD_104705 | JGI IMG/M metagenome (GOLD analysis project Ga0153949, IMG submission 104705) | Attine ant fungus gardens microbial communities from New Jersey, USA - TSNJ033 MetaG | ecosystem: Host-associated > Fungi > Mycelium > Unclassified | place: USA: New Jersey, Wharton State... | reverse complement strand
GATGGAAAACAAAGCACCTGTGAAGCTGTCAGGAAAAACCGTAGGAGCAACCCTGATAGGCATTGTAGGAGCATTATTGTTAGGCGTTGGTATGTGCCTTACCATGGTATGGAGCAATATGGTCGTTGGTATTATTGTTGGAATCGTTGGCATCGTTGTTCTGATTTGTCTGATTCCTTTTGTAAAAGGTTTAAAGTAAACAGTATTTGAATGGGATGCGTGCGGTGGGCAGAAAATCCTGCCGCACTTTTTGGTCTGATAAGTCCAAGCTTATTATGACTATCCGTGAAATTGGATATATTGATGCCTGCGTTTTAATTCTTAAGCTTCAGACAGCAATGTTTGCCTCTTTTGGAAACCCACAGGAGAGCTGGCACAAATGATGAATGGAATAACCGGGGCAATAGTATCTTTGATTGTGCCGGGAATGGGCATACAGGGGATATGTCCGGTGAAAAAATTGAAATTAGATGAATTTCAGGAGGAATCAAGATGATTACAATACTTGTAGTAGAAGATGATAAAAAACTGAATCAAGTCGTTTGTACTTATTTGAACGATAGCGGCTTTTTGGCAAAGGGGTGTCTGAATGCAAATGAAGCTTATGATGAAATGTATAATAACCTGTATGAATTGATTGTTTCAGATATTATGATGCCGGAGATTGATGGCTTTGAATTTGCCCAGACGGTCAGGCAGGTGAACAAAACCATTCCAATCTTATTTATGTCTGCAAAGGATGACCTGCCATCGAAACAGAAAGGGTTCAAACTGGGGATTGACGATTACATGGTCAAGCCCATAGAACTGGATGAACTCCTGCTTCGCGTAAGGGCGCTGCTCCGCAGGGCAAACATTGAGATGGAAAGAAAAATCAAAGTAGGAAACCTGGAGCTGGATGGTGATGCCATGAGTGCTGAAATTGATGGGGAGGAAGTCAGTCTCACCACCAGGGAATTCAACATCATGTATAAGCTGCTGTCTTATCCCAAAAAAACATTTTCAAGGGCGCAGCTCATGGATGAGTTTTGGGGGGTGGACAGTGAAACCAGCCTGCGTGCGGTTGACGTCTATGTGACAAAGCTAAGGGATAAATTATCAGCCTGCGATGGATTTAAGATTGTGACCGTAAGGGGGCTGGGGTATAAGACGGTGCTAAAATGAATAGTAAAAATGGCTATCAATATGGAAGGGTAAAGAAAATTCTGGATTTTAACAAGATGGTGGAGGAGTTGGGAAGCATTGAAACCCTGAAAACGGACTTTGTATCAAATATGTCCCATGAGATATGCGAGAAGGGAAACAGGCTTTTGCATTAACAAATACAAATGCTGTCTGGTATATGAGGTGCCGGATGGTATTTTTTCATTAAAAAGGCAAATTAATATTATAGAAACAGAATAACGACAAAATACAAATATTTATAATGTATATTTCATATATCAAGTGAAGGCACGGCAAAGAAGAATGAGCAAATGATATTAATTAATTTGTCTCAAACAAAATTTAATCAGCAGTGTGCTTACCGCATTGATTAACATTGACAATTATAATTCGTAGGAGTAAGGAAAGGAGATAAAAAGCATGGTAAAAGTTGTTGCAGTAGCTGCAGTAGCAGTAGTGGCAGTTTGTGTTGGTTTCTTTGTAAAAAAGAAAAAGGATCAGTAGAAACGAAAATGTAAAAAATGGAGGAGAAACAGATAATGGAAAAAATTGCAATAGTTGCTGTTGTTGTGGTAGTAGTAGTCATTGCTATTGTAGCGATTGTAAAGAAAAAGAAATAAGTACATAAAATATCTTTAAAAGAAAGGCTCATAATAACTGAGGCTTTCTTTTTTTACCTAGCCTGTAATATTGGGAGTAATTTTGTCAGTATGGCGCAGCAGAGAAATATCAGTAACATTACAATTAATAATTCTTAAACTATTCTCAAGCAATTTATAAACAATCATACGTTAAACTAAGTACATCAAATCAAAAAGGAGTGAAAGAAGATTGAAAACAATTTCGTTGATGCAGCAAGTCATAAAAAGAAGATGCACCGGATTGTGTGACATGTAAAAAGGAAAGGTAGTGAACATGATGAAAAAGATGGTTATGGTAGTAGTAGCAATAGCTGCAATAACGGGAATAATTATTACAACTGTTTGTATGCCCGAAGATCGGTTTGAATAAAAGGATATATATTCATTAATATTTATTTTTACAAATCAATTCATAAATAATTTACTGGTATTTATTACTCACTGAACGGATTAAGGGAATGAGCATAGTTCTCTGCCAAAAAACACAGATAGGAAACATGAAACTTTGGCAGATATGGTTTTATGGATTCGGAATGGAAATGAATCTTAAATTAATATTTTAGAAACGATACATAAGCAAAACACTAATAATTCAGAGGTATGATGTTCTCATCAATATAGGTAAAGAGGTAGAAACGATGGGGGAAGAAAATAGCACAATGAAAACGGTAACAATACTGCTTACAAAATATTCAGATTTGTTTGGAAGTTTTATTTCTGTAATATCCGGGAATGGATATTCTCATGCATCCATATCAATTGATGGAGAAGAGGAATTATTTTATAGTTTTAGTTATAAAGGCTTTGTAATTGAGAAACCCAAAAAGAGAGTACCAAAAACAAGAAAACCAGGGAGCATCTGCATCCGTATGCAGGTGCCGGAAAGCACTTATTCCATTATTCAGGAGGAGGTCGATCAATTTCTGATGAACCGGGAGCGATATGCATATTCCAGGCTGGGGGTCGTATTGTGCCTGTTGCATATTCCGCATAAGTTTAAAAATCAGTATTTTTGCTCACAGTTTGTAGCGGAGATATTATCTCATGCAGGGGCTGTTGAATTAAAGAAGAAGGAATCATTATATCTGCCAAATCAGCTGATAGATGGAATAGAGTGTCTTTTTTCACAAAAGCAGATTGCCTATAATGAAATCTAAATACCATGAGGAGCATAGGAATGAAGATACTATTAATTGCAGTACTGATTATAATTTGTGTCCTGATAATTCAAAGAGAGATAATAAGGCATTTATATCTTAATATCGCAATTGGAAGGAAAACACGATTATATGAGTATTTGACAAAAAGAAAAGAAAAAAACAAACCAGAAAAGAAAACTGAAATCGTTGATTTCAGAGAGAGGGAACGTAAATGGATACAAAACTGCGGCGGGGAGACTGTTGTAATCAAGAGCAGTACCGGAGCGGCATTGACAGGCCACTATCTGAAAAACCCAGAGGCTGAGCGGATCGTGATTATGTTTCATGGGTGGCGTGGCAGTTGGGATAAGGATTGTGGTGCTTTGGGAAAAGGATTTTATAATAAAAAATGCAGTCTGTTAATCGTGGAGCAGCGGGCACAGGGAGCAAGTGAAGGAAAGTATATGGGATTTGGGGTTCTGGAAAGGCATGACTGCAGGCAATGGCTAAGTTATATGACAGAACTCATGCCATCATTACCTGTTTATTTGTCAGGAGTATCCATGGGTGCATCCACCGTGCTAATGGCAACCGAACTGGATCTGCCATCCCAGGTGAAAGGTGTCATAGCAGACTGTGGATTTACGACCCCATATGAAATGGTAGGAATTTTTGCAAAAAACATGATGCATATGAAAAATCTCTCTATTGTAGATTCTGTAAATGAATTGTGTAAGAAAAAGGCAGGATATGATTTTAAGGAATGCAGTACCCTTGAAGCAATGAAAAAGTGCCGGATTCCAATCTTTTTTGCCCATGGGAAGAAAGATACGTTCGTTCCCTTTAAAATGACAAAAAGAAATTTTGAAGCATGCGCGGCTCCCAAACATTTTCTTGCAGTTGAAGATGCCGGACATGGGCAAAGCTACCTGTATGAACCCGTTAAATATATGAAGGAAGTGGAAGATTTCTTTGGCTGGGAGACTGCTTGATAATAAAGTCTGCAAGCTGGCGTGAATATCGCGCTTACAGACTTTTTTGCCCTGTTTTATCGAAATAATAAATCGTGTAAAGGTATGCACCAAAGCAAAATCAAAATGCATCCATTGAATTCAGAAATGCACCAAAATTTCCGTATAAACAAAATGTCCGAGCCTAAATGCACCCAAAGCCAGAAAAATGCACCCGCTTATCTTTTTTCAGAGGAAATGTGTTATTGTATTGACGTTCACGTTTGTAGACATTTTGTTATAGTAAATTCGCTTTTTCTTTCAGTTTTGCTTTGCTGGGATGCGTATATCTTAATGTAGTCCTCGTATCTTTATGGCCGGCCTGGGCAGCGGTTTCTGCAATTGTGTAGCCAGCCACCTCCTGCGATTGTGAACACCAGAAGTGCCTCAACTTATGGGGCGTAATGAACCCCGAATACTGGTTGCAGATTTGGTTAATCCGACCACGGGTTAACTTCTCACCATGACGGCTGAGAAAAAGATAAGGACACTCCGATTCAGGACGGATCTTGCGATACTCCCCCACAGCATTTATAATCTTGTCGTTGATGATAGCTACCCGGGCTTTATCCCCTTTACCGTCACGGATCAGGATCTCCCTTCCGACAAGGTCAACGTCCCTATCCAGCAGACCCACTGTTTCAGAATTCCGTGTGCCTGCATAAGCAATAATTGTAAAGAGAGCATAATCCCTGATACAAAATGGAGCTTTGCTTGATAGTACTCTCTGTAGGAATGCCTTTACTTCCTTTTCCTCTCCATCCCATGGATTTGTTACCGGGGTTTGGATCGTGATATAATCATTCTTGTTAATGACATGGTCAGACTGGTATCCACCCTCAATAAGGAACTCGTTAAATTTGGACAATGCGCTTAGATAGTAATTGATGGTGGAGGGACTAAAATGTTTTATGTTTTGCAGATAGGATTTAAAATCTTTTACATTCGTCCGGTACAGGTTCTCGGGTGGCAGACCGAAAGACTCCTTGCACCATTTAAAATATCTGCTCACATTGCCAAAGTATGACTTGATGGTCTCGACGCTCATACTCTGGTCGTCCATATAGAACTTGAATTCTTCCAGCAGATTTTTATCTGCCGACACCGTGTTACTCATAAGATAACCTCCCGTATTTCTGTATAGTATAAATACGTGGCAGAGACTTGCAATTTTGTATAACTCGGCACCTCTATTATATCATATTTTGGCTCTGAATTATACAGAAATATCCTTCTGTATAACTCGTTTGAGAAGCCATTCCTGAACACTATATGGATTCAATTGTTTTGATGAGCTCCGACTGGATTTTATCAGGATAAAGTAGTATAATTGAGTATAAACGAAGAACAAAAAGCATTTTGTAAAAGTGGATAGATATATAGAGTACAAATCTATGGAAAGGATGATATCATGGTAGAGATTATTGCCTTATTAAGACTTATACGATCAAACGCAAATCACGCAATTACCCGTGGTCGCGGACCCAGTACTGCAAAAGTATATACGGTGGCTTTATGGTTCCTGTTTGAGTTTCTCGGCTTATTCATAGGAACTGCCGTATGCAGTACGCTTGAGTGGCCGATCAAGCTTACATACTTATATTTGTTTGCTGCATTGCCCATGGCAATCCTGGGTGGCTTTATTTCTACGCGGATCGCAAAAAGAGGAGAGGCATTTTATACTCCTCCCCAGTAATGTTTATATTGTTTTGATAAACGAAGGCTCCCATTGGATTTTGGTGGGAGCCTTTTAGATTTACAGTCCACAAGTACACGTCTCTGGAGCTTGAAACATCATACTCGTATTTCATTGTTGGGAACCACTCCTTATTCGAACACCCGACTATGATTGCATTTATTTGTCGGATAATGTGAGGGAATCAAGAACGATAAATAAAGTATATATCAGTAAATATTTCAAGTCAATTTTCTTTACCCATACGACATTCTCCTAATAAAGCAAAGAGGGCATCCCGCAAGTCATTCCATGATCTTTGTGAGCCCTCGTCTTTGCTGTTTATGCGGATTGTAACCGTTGAGGCAACTGACGTCTCAGAATATCAGCCAAGGGTTCTGCCAGGACATTCCCCACGGCATGCTTTTTCTGCGATTTGTAAGAAAGGTCGCAGCCTAGTAGCACATCGCCTTTGGCATTGATATAAATGGTGTCGCCAACATAGAGGGTATCACCTTCGTTGTCCCATTCGGCGTTCTGTAACTCTTTTTGCAAATTTACCTGTTGATATGCGCCTAACTGATTGATGCTGGCCATGCCTTCATCAAGAAGCGCCCCGTCCGGTATGTCGTCCATTTTCTCATAAGAAAAGAACGGCAGATCCTGATACTTCATCATGGCACGGTTGCTGCGAATTCCATGATACTGGTCACCGCTTATTGTCAACACACATGCTTCCGGATCGCCGGCTATGGAATACAACTCCCATAAGGCAGTATAGAAATTTTCTTTAAACATCCGTGCGTTGGTGGTAAGCCAGAAGTATTCAAAAGAACAGTTGAAAAAGAAACTGGCCCACCGGAAGTGTTCGATGGCAGCTCCATTTAATGAAGGCTCTCCGCCACTGAAAGTAATTGAATGGATGTGATCCACCTGGGTAGTCACACGATCAATGATTTTAGGGTCCATATCCAGATTCTGAGACGGACCGCGTAAACAGTGTGCGCAGCTCATATTGCATCTGCGTGTTATTTCTAAGACCAAACAATCAAAAATCAATCTCATGAAAAGCCCCCTCTCCGAAGAAGCGTATATTTGTTAATTTTATTGAGTTCATATATAATCCCTTTCTGCCTATGCGGCATTCAGTAAAATTTTGAAGACCTTTTTCCAATGCTCCATCTGAGTTAATTGCCTTCCACAAAGGTATAGGAGCATTCGTGATATGAGTCCAGGATAGCGCTTGTCAGTTCCAGCTCATCAAAAGCCCATATACCGACTTGCTCATGGCCGATGTTGGTATCATTACAGTAGAAGTCACCTCCGCCGCGGCCATTACCGCAAGCTGTGAGCAAAGGAAGCGGATTGACGCACCATCCTGCCCAGTTTCCGTCCTTGACAGTGCATCGTTCGATGTAGCTGCCCAGATCCAGATATTCCTTCAGGTCATGATTAACCAGGTACATCTCCTTTGTTTTGTCATTGATAAGATTCAGATCCTCCTGAGTGTACATCGATGGGGGGATGCTTTCTTTTTCATCCTCATATTTCCATACGTGGCTGTAGCATTTCATGAAATCTTCCAGACCGAGGTGTTTTGTGTAAGCCTCACCGCATGTCTCATACTCATCTTTTGAGCAGTCACCGATCCAGGCAATCCGACGCGGTTTGTTCAGTATTCTTGAATAAACCGCATTGACAAGATAATTGCCAATCCAGGAATGCTCCATTAGTCTTAAGCCGCTACCATAATCATGACTGTAAAGCGAAGCGATGCTGCCATCCTGATAAATAATTGTAGGTTCATAATATTGTTCCATGTTGATTCTCCTTTTTTACATAAAAAATAACGCTGTAAAATATCAGCGTCTTACTTGTGCCCGCGGGCTTTTATAAGGTTGTAGATTAGAAGCCGTTCCAGACGCTTTTGCCTTTGTACCGGAAGCATTCCGCATCGTTACAGTCTGACGGTGTCAGGCGATCAATACATTTCCGGGAGCGCGAAATGAAGAGCTGACTCTTAATCTTGGTTTGAGGTTGTTTATCTTCGAGCATCTGATCCATCGTAAGGACGGCATCTCAGTAATCCATCTGAGTCTGGTAATTTTTATTTCTCAATAACTTCTGAGCTAGATGCAGTGCTTTGTCGGGAATGCTGATGCTCTGAATCTCTTTGCTGGTAATAACGATGCTAAAACCAATCACATACCGTAGCTTTTCGTTACCGACCTCGGTCATGATGATTGCATCGTCTTCGCATACAAGGTTCTGAAGAGCATTCAGAAAAAGATTCCTGCCACCGTCGAGATCATTCTCATAGGGTATTCCATAGATGTTCCCATAACAGCCAAATCCGTGCTTTTTTCTGCCATCAGGCTGGGGATGCTCAAAAACATGCACATCATCTTCAGCGCAGACGGATTGCATCAATTCACGGAATGCATTTTCATCCTTTACAGAGAAATAATTCGTCCTGATTGTTGCGTAATAATTAGCCATAATAAATTCCTTTCTCCCAGACTCAGCCAGGTATGATTTTTCTACGGATCAGCTCGGCCTCCAGAGTCTCCATGATTTTCCGGGTGGAAATCCGGAGTCCCAAGGCGTAGCTTCCTACTACATAAGACAGGTGTGAGTAGTCCGCGCGCATCTTTGTATACATGATGTAAAGCTGGGCTGTTGCTACAGTTTCAATTGAAACAGTACCGGCCTTGATCTCATGCATCACATCTAATGCCTTGTTGAACTCGGTATCCGTGCATTCTTTATAGTTTTTCATGTGGTTTCCCTTCTGCTGCAACGTTCTAGTCTTCAAACAGCCGCATGGTCTGGTATTTATAAGGCTCTTTGCACAGCGGATCCTCCGGGAACCGGTTGTCTTTGTCCGGTATAATAAGCCGTAACACATCCCGGCCTGTCTCTCGGAATAGATCCAGCCGTATGTTGCAATCCTCATATAACCCACTAACCATTTGGCCATTTTTGAATATTTCGCCTTCCTGTACCCGGAATGATATTGTGTTGAGAAGGCGGCTGATTTCGTTTGCCCCCAGATTAATTAGCATCTGGAAGTCATAATGTTCATACTCTTCCTGCATGCCATGGGTATGATTGTTTTGTATGTACTCCGGCAAGTCTGGTGTCTGGAAGACTGAATGGATATACCATCTGACTTTAGCCATTTGCTGTATATAAGCCAGTGTCTCAGCAGGTGTTTTTCCAATCACACGTTCAACACGCATATTCCATCCATTTATAGCACCTGTCCATTTATTAAGCGCTTGTAAAGTATCATAATTGCCGACTTCCAATAACTGTCCCGTATCAACTCTAATCAAAACAGAGGGATTATCAATATATCCAATATCCTTCGAATAGAGCCTCCCGTTTTTGATACTCCACTTAGTTAGTTCATTTTTCTTATTATTGTTTTTCATAGAACCTACTTTCTTCCTTTCTTAAATGTGGCAATCAATGATGGTTACATACCATCCGTTGGTTTATTGCCGGTTTTACAAAGCGATCATAGTAGTTATCTTCCCAATCTCGCTCTTCATTGGTTGTTTCTGAAGACATTCCGAACCATCCCATTTCACCAGACGAGTGCCATTCACCATCAGGCGTAAAGACGGCATAAGTAGAGAATGTACTTTGGCGTTGCACGTATTCCTCGTTAGTCGGGAATCGTTTACGCATGTACTCCTCTTTATAAAAGCCTTCCGTCATGGCCTTCTCGTATGGCGATAATTCCTGGATGCGCTGTTTTCTCATCATGTGGAAATCCACATCGGGTACAAACGCGGAATCATAGTTTTCAGTCATCTTTGTCATGAGTCCCTGACTGCCGCGCCCGCCTGTTTTACCAGGCTTGAGAATCAACATCCCCTGCCAGCGACCACCTACCTCGTACCAGTCCCATTTACTATCGGGATTATAGGTGGATAGCACGCTGCCATTCTCATCAATTTGGTCTTCGTGATAATAGCTGATTGCATCTTTGTAGATTTCTTCATCGGTTCGTTTCAGGAGCTCGGGAACGCTTTTGACGTACTCAATATGTTCAGGATTACTACCCTTCTCATAAGAAGCCGGGTCCTTTTGCCATTCTGCATACTGATTTTCAAAAACAGCCTGCATCCTTCTACGCTCTTCCCGGACCAGGTTATCCCTTGTCATACTCACATACTGTTCAACTTCCAAATTCTCGCTAAACGGTTCCATGAGTTCATAAAGGTCCTGCTCCTCGTCTTCTGTGAATACCGCTACTGTAAAGTGGCTCATAAAACTGATAATTCTCCTTTCTGACAATGTTTTGTCTATATAAACGGGCATAGAAGCCCGGGACACAGGGAAAGCCCCTGAAGGACAGGAGCTGATCTATATAAAAACGAGCAGATACCATAGAATTGGATTCTGCACGTTGTTACCAGACAATTGATAGTTTCCAGAAAAACAAAAAAAGGCATCCAAAAGGTTAAAAAACCTCTGGACGCCTTATGAGTGGGAAACCCTGTTTACTTTTTTAATTTGGTGATGGCAGGACCATATATAGGTCATGAGTCTTAGGTTCTGGGCCTCTGATTTAGAAGCCGATTAAACGCAAAAAACGCCCAAAGACAGGGTGTCTCTGGACGCTGTGAATACACTGATAACTGTGGTTGGTCGAACCAAACAAAGATACTGTACAATAAGATTATAATTGATTTTCCGATCAAATGCAAGATGCTGAGTAAATCTATTTTTCTCGAATATACCAAATTAGAACTAATTTTACTGTCCCTCTTTCAGCTTCTTTGCAAGGTTTAATACAATCTGCCGGTTTTCCTCAGATAAATCCCCAAAAACAGTTATAAAATCTCTTGTTTCCCTCGGAGAAGCATCTTCTGTATCAAAAAACTCTTTTGGTGTTACTTCGAGATACTCACATATACAGAAGAACATAGGCCACGAAGGGTTGGACAGACCGCTTTCAATATTCTTCATGTAATTCTTTCCCCGTTCGATCTCATAGCTCATAATATATGAAGAAACACCTTTTTGTGCACGTAGTTGTTGGATTCGTTCCGCAATGTATTTTTCATAATCCACCTAGCTTCACCTCCTCAATCCCTATTTTACGACTAATTTATTATTAATGCTCCCTATATTGGAGGTTTTTGCGCTTGACAATCCCTATATTAAAGTTTAATATTGAATTATCTCACTCAAATATAGGGATTTTGTAAAATGGAGGATGATTTACATGAACAGAGATGTCCTACGAAAAGTAGCACGCAAGAACAACACTACGGTTAAAGAGGTAAGAACAGCAATACAAGAAGCATTGGATTATGCCGATCAAAACGCATGTCATGATGAACTTGCTAGGGAACGGCTCGAAAACATCTATGGTGATAATCCGCATACCCCTGAGAACTTTATTGCAGGTGTTACAGAGAAAATCAAAAAGCAGATGAACCCGCTAAAAGACTGATTTAAAAAACATGTCTCTGGCTAATAAATAATCTGCTACATAGCGCTTTGACTTCAAAGAAGTTATGGCGCTTATTTTTTACAGGAGGCAAAAAAATATTTTACCTATGTAAATATGTTTAACGAAAAAAGAGCAAGAAATATAAAAACATCAGTTGAATATGGCAAACTAATAGACGAAGATTTCATTTTATATTGCAACATTCCCTATAAAGATCGTACCAAAATATATTGTTGCTTTTTCAATGTCATGATAGTATAATATTATTATAAAGTATCGTTGATTTGCTATTTAGCAATTATAGTCTACCGAGTGTATTGAGTGCCTAGAGGTTTTATGCCTTTAGGCTCTTTTTTATTTTCCGGCTTTCTTGTAAAAGCCCAATAATTAAAAAACTAGGACGCAGGCAGCGTTCTTTTCACTTAAAATTAAATAACAACATCATGGTAACAAAACGCTTAGAAGATCCAAATGATCCTCTGGGCGTTTTTTTATATATATGGTTTCCGTTATCAGGAACCCACTTACCCTATGTCCCGGAACGCAGCCTGCGTTCCGTTTACAATAAAATTTTATGTTGGAAGAAGAAAAATGTAATGAATTATATTGAATCAAACAAAGGAGGAATTCAAATGAGTTTTAAAACAATGGCAAATCTCCGCAGCTTGCAAACTGGGGGAAATCCTGAACAGGGCGACTTTGGACACCACACAGCCGAGGTAACAATCGTCAGCCATAAAAGCAACAATGAAATAGTTGCGGAATATATGGGATCGCATTACCGCGCCATATATAACGTCTTTGCAGGTGCGTATTTTGTGGATGACGTTGACGGCTATATCGGTAAAGCTGATGTATCGGAGGATAAACCAGAATGAATATTTCAAGTGTAACCTTCCGGCAGCCAAGCGGCGATAATCCGCACAAGGGTGAATCCAGATATTATTCCAACGTCTATTTTCGCATTGATAAAAACGGATACACCGGTCAGGGCTGGAGCGATGAAAAAATGATACATGGCAAATGGGTATCCACATTAAGGCAAGCCTTCTCTGATGAAGTCGAACGCCTTTTCTCAGCGCATGGCTGGACGTTTCACAATTCCGGGAGAGACTGTGTATGCGATACGATCACCAAAAGCAGAAACAGCCTGTACCTGCACCCGCAGAACTTTTCCGGCGTTTGTAAAAACGGTGAGATTGAGACAATACGCGGATTTTTGACAGGCGCCGATACATTCATGCTTCAGGCGGTGGATATTTACGAAGAAATCTACGATATGTCCGACGCGGAATTGACCGCAAAGCTGGACGCTGAACGTGAGATGATCCGGTCCGAGATTTTGGCCACCTACGTCACCAAACGGCGTAACCTGTTTGTTGACGGCACCGGGCCGGTACTGTCAATCGGACGGCGACATGGTGTGAAACGGCTGGCAATCGCCAATAAAAGCGCCCATAACGGCATTGATAATTGTGCCGTTGGTATATGTCAAAGTTACGCCGCAGGCGTGTTTCAGGAATTGTTGGATAGCGGTGCAATCGTTTCCGGCAAAATTAAAAATGGAACAGGCTACCGCACCTCCTTCTTCTCTCAGAAAGGAATAAGAACATCTTGAAGAACTTGATAAACTGGCTATAAACAAAGGAGGAAATAAAAAATGTTGAAAGCAGCCAATTTTGACAGCTTTGCTTACGCCTGTCCGTTCTTCACAACCGAACTTTGGGTTAATAACGGTTATGGGTGCAGGCATCCGGAGCAGGAAGAAAAATGTGATGATCGTGATGGTAACGAAGGTGGATGCTGCTATTGCTGGTCCTGCCCCATTGGTATAGAGGCGGATTCCGAAGATCTTTCAAACCCTGATATTGATTGGGATGGATTATGCTCTGAAGACGAGGTAGCCGAGTCGGAATATATTCTAGTCAATATAAGCCCTGATGCCACCGAGGATGAAAAGGCAGCATGGGACAGCTATGAGCAATACCTTCACCGGTATGATCCGGACTGGAAAAAGCAAACGGATACAAACGGAATTTCAGTACGATAAAGGAGTGTACATAAAAATGAAAAACAATCTTACTAAGAAACTGCCTAACGGCTTGGTTTTAACAGCAGAATTGAATAACGATCCTGCTTATCCGGGTATACAGATTTCGTTAAGAGGAACGGGACCCGTTAGCATATATAAAAAGAAATTTCGAGGAGGATCTATATGTCGAAGACAATAACTAACTACCAGGTCTTAATACCTACAAACATTGAGAACTTATACAAACAGGCTGGTGTTTATTCTTTTGAGACGGAATATAACCAAACCAGGACAGCGGATTATATTAAAGGCCTGCTTGTAAAAAACGGAGATTACCCAGCAGACATTAAGGTAGTCCGAATTTAACAAGCCTAACATAACTAAAAAATAAATTACTGGGAGTGATTATTACATGAAACGAATTGCCATTATCGAAAACGGATTCGCCCGTGATACTCAAATTTTCACCGCGGATCCGGCTTTTATCGAAAAAGACCCTAACTGGGAAGAGAATTTCTGTGATGTTAAGTATTCCTGCCTGTATATAGGTGTCTTCGAAGGGACTCATGAAAAAGAAATACAGGAAAATGCGGCTACAGCTCTGGGTGTTCATCCGGATGTGATTTCTCTGGTCAGTATAGACCGTGGATAATACGTCAATACGGGAACAAATACCGGAGATGTGATAGTGGGAAGAGCAATCAATGGGGTGACCATAAATGGCCTTGAATTCCTTTTAGATGAGGAACATGAGGTTGTAAAGTTTCCTAATGTGGACGCCGCGAAGAAACACCTGATGGAGAACGGGTTCAGCCAGGAAGCAATCAAGGACATGACATTCCTGGATGCCGAAGCTGACGAGCCAGTATCCCAAAGCAGGGGTTATATCTGTCCCGTATGCGAGAATGAGAACCATCCGGAAAACGCCAGATTCTGTATAATCTGCGGAAACCCGTTGCTTCAACCTCAGCAAAAAAAGGAGAAACTTGAAGCAAGACTTGAGTTTGAGCGTCTGCGCTCACATTTTGGGCATAAAATCGAAGTCGCTGTCTATGGTGACAATCAGAATGTGGCGATTGAGTGCATGGATTGCTATGAGGTTCTGTACTCGGTTGACAAACCACGGGAAGATGAATAAAAAGGGGGTGATTTCTTGAAATTAATCAGGGATTATGAATGCAGCAAAAGCTCACCCCTTACTTTAGGCCATACGGACGCACCCATTTACGGGCTTGGCCGGCCGATAACCCCTCGTTATCCCGGCAAGCAGGAAACGGACTACGACAAGAAGATATTCCTGCCGGAGCTTCTTCCACTTGAGGAGTACGACTTGATTGTCGTGCTCTTTTCAGGTGGTAAAGATTCGGCAGCGGCGTACCTGAAGCTGCTGGAGTTGGGTGTTCCTAAAGACAAAATAGAGCTTTGGCATCACGATATTGACGGAGGGCACCCGACCCGGCGCATGGACTGGCCTGTAACACAGGCTTATGTACGTGCTTTCGCTGCGGCGGAGAATGTGAAGCTTAGGGTTTCATGCCGTGTAAACGGGTTTTTTGGCGAACTCTATCGTGTCGGCGCCTCTTATCCCATTGAGTATGAGGACGAGGGGAAAATCAAAACATGCCGGCTTTCTAAGACCCAGATTGAAAGTGACAGGCTGCGTAAAGAGCTTCTGCAGGTACTTGATCCGGTTGACCAGGAAGCATTAAAAGAATATGGTCAACGGTTTAAGTTTCCCGCCAAATGCGGCGACCTGAGCCGCCGTTGGTGCAGCGCATATTTAAAAATTGACGTAGCATCGGCAGTGCTTCGAAACTTAGAAAAGCTGAAGGCTATTGGTAAACGCGAAAAGTTTCCGGCTAAATCCGGATGCCACCAAGGCCGCTGGTGCAGCGGTACACTAAAAGCAGAGGTGCAGAGCAGCGTCACGACAAACCTGGATAAAACTCAGTCTGACACAAAGATCCTGATCGTTTCCGGTGAGCGCCGCGGAGAATCCGCTGGCCGTGCCAAGTACAACGAGATGGAAGTCCATCGTACAAACGCAACTGCGAGAGCGCATCGGCTGGTACACCAGTGGCGTGCCGTAATCGACTACAGCCTCAGAGATGTATGGGAAGTAATCAGACGCCATAAGATCAATCCCCACCCCTGTTATCCTTGTGGATGGGGACGATGTTCCTGTATGTGCTGCATATTTTCGCTGCCATGCCACTGGGCAGGTATCAGAGAATTGTTCCCAAAGGAATACGAGGCCTTACGCCAGGATGAAATACGGCTCGGTTTTACGATGGATAACAAGAAAACGCTGGATGAGTATGTGGGTGAAGCCGAAAGCTGCGTATACCATGGTGAACCCAACGCATTACACCAGCTCATAACAGGACAATTCTCCCAGACTGACATTTACCAGACTGGAGAATGGACATTTCCCGCCGGCGCCTTCAAAGGTTTCGCCGGCGGACCATGCTAAAGGAGAGATAATAATGAAAACATTTTATATTCCATTACATTTTTACGAGCAGGCACCCGAAGACGATGAACTGGTGATGTTCGTCACCCAACGGGATATGGAGGATGCTGAGTTCAGCAGCCAATTAACGGACGTTGCTGACCGCTATTCCGATCAATTGGATACATATCCGAGCGTAAATGATATGGTTGACGACATCTTCGATACTTTTGCCGAGGAAATCAATGCCATCTGGTCATACTGCAAAACGATTCCGCCCTTGGTTATAGGCGAACCAGAGCAACGGCCGAAAAAGAAAAGAGAAATGACGGCAGTCAGCGCTGCGGAATTCCGTTCGTTGTTGATGTCTCTGTTTATGATACTGATTTAAAAAGATTGGAGGAAGACCTACTCAAATACTTCAACGACATGGGAAATCCATGTGGGCATGTTTACGTTGATACAAATTTATTTGATGGTGCTGAAACCAATAAGTTACGACGGGTTCATAAAAAAATCCGGTGAGATTATCAATCCGTGTGAGAAAAGCTACTTCATCTTACTGCGTGAATGAGTTGTTGTAAGTCTGAAAATAGAATATAATAGAAGCATAAGAACATTTATTAAGTGTCCTGGAAGGCTTCCCACCTTCCGGACGCTTTATGTCACAATACATTTGAACAGGAAGGAAAATAATAAATGATAGAATTACAAGGTAAATATAATACCGCTAAAGTATTTACAGATAACATCGAAAATGAAGCCATCTCTCAAATCATCAATCTGCTAAATCAGGAATTTGTTTCAGGCAGCAGAATACGGATCATGCCTGATACACATGCCGGAGCCGGCTGCACTATCGGTACAACCATGACAATAACGGATAAAATTGTCCCTAATCTTGTCGGCGTTGACATAGGTTGCGGTATGGAAACCGTGCTGCTTGAGAATAATCGTGTCGAATTGCAGAAACTGGATAAGGTCATACACGCAAGCATACCAGCGGGCTTTGATATACGCAAGGAACCCCATCCTTATATAGATGAGATTGCTCTTGAAAAGTTGCGCTGCATTAAACAAATCAATCTGGCACGAGCTGAACTCAGTATGGGAACGCTTGGAGGCGGTAACCACTTTATAGAATTGGATCAGGACGATGACGGCAGACTCTATCTGGTGGTTCACTCCGGCAGCCGAAATCTTGGCAAACAGGTGGCTGAATATTACCAGAATACAGCGGTGCGTGACCTCAAGGATAAATCCAAAGAGATCAACGCACTGATTGCGGAGCTTAAAAGCCAAGGCCGTCAGACCGAGATACAGACCGAGCTGAAAAAGATCGGCGTCCGCAAGGTAGATAAAACCCTTGCGTTTATAGAAGGAGCCACATTTAACGATTATCTCCAGGATATGGCCATCGTGCAGCGTTACGCGGAACTGAACCGTCGCGCTATCGTTAGGGAGATTGTGAAACAGATGAAATTCAAGGTGGCTGACAGTTTTACCACTATACATAACTATATCGATCTTGAGTCCATGATTCTGCGTAAAGGTGCCATCTCGTCGAAGGCTGGCGAGCGTGTTCTGATTCCCATCAATATGCGTGACGGCAGCCTGATTTGTGTCGGCAAGGGCAATCCGGACTGGAATTACTCAGCTCCCCACGGTGCCGGCCGACTGATGAGCCGTTCAGCAGCAAAGTCGAGCATCACGCTCAAGCAGTTTGAAATGTCTATGAAGGGTATTTATTCCACTACTATTAACAAAAGCACAATCGACGAGTCACCCATGGCATATAAGCCGATGGATGAGATTATCGGGAATATCGAAGACACCGTCGATATTGCTCATGTCATTAAACCCCTATACAATTTCAAAGCGTCGGAATAGATAATGCAGGACAACCGAATTTATCTCTTGTGCTTTTTATTTGAATGTAGTATAATCTGATTGTATAGTATCTTTGTTTGGTTCATCCAATCACAGTTATCAGAGTTTTCACAGCGTTCAGAGACGTTACGTCTTTGGGCGCTTTTTTGCGTTTAATTCGGCTTCTTAATCAGAGGCCCAGAACTTGAGAAACCCGGGTTGCGGCTGCGCGCCCTATTGTCACCAGTCGTATAAAAACATTTCTTAACCCATCAAAGGGGTTACAAAGCGCTCAGAGGATTCGTCCTTTGGGCGCTTTTTCTTTTTCGGGTGTGTTCTAACTCCCGCCCCTCATATATAACTGGGATCTGAATTGCTCCCGTTAAATTTTGTTTTCCACGCGAGCAATTCTATGGATTCCTTGCGTGTTTATATATAAGATCCTGCTTCAATGTTGAAGCAGTTCCCACTTCCCGGGGCCACGCCCTGTTTAGATAAAACTCAGTCTTACAGGAGAAAGGAGAATAAGTAACTTATTAACCAACGGTATAACCATAATTAATGAAAAGGAGTAACAATATGAAAAAAACAACTAAAGTTGTCGTAGAAAACGGTTCAATGAAGAAAGAGGTCAATTGCGAATTCTTTGTGGGTATGATGATTTCAGAGGAGTCCACAGGGTACAGTTGCGATCAGTTAATCGGCGGCATCACAAGCCCCGATGGCATATTTTCCGCAATTCGTATGCTGGGGCAACTGGAAGATCATCTGTATGAGATCCTTCCTATTCCAAGGGAATTGGCCGAGCTTAAATTGGACATGGAAGAATCGCTGCAAAAAGCCATGGAGGAAAAGAACGCAGACGATGACCAGAACAGCAGGGAATCGGATGATCCGCTTTCATCTGCCATAAAGCGTATGCTTATGGATCAGGATCAAGAGGAGAATTCTCTTAAAAAGCTCCTTGAGGGGCTTGACTGACCTGACTCCGGCGGCAGAGGAAACGGGAATTGACCCCACAATCACACGGGCGCTGAGCAATCGGCGCCTCATTTTTTGGAAGGAGAATTTCTATGGGTAAATTTGAGGAACCACATCGTGTAATAATTGTAATTTCCGATGGCTCTGTACAGGATATCTACACAACAATACCTCTCAGTATAGATATAGAAATACAGGACGATGCATTTGATTTTGAAGGCGCAGGCAGGGAATCACTTTATGAAGTCGTAGAGATGAAGGCGCATTTGGTCAGAGTCATACGGAAGAAGAAAAAAATACAAGGAGGACTACCATGTTAAACAGAATGAAATGTATAATAGAAGAAGTAAGGCGGGCTGATATTGCCTATTACAAACAAGACCGGCCGATAATGACTGACCGGGAATACGATCAGCTTTATGATGAGCTGCTGGATATTGAGAAGAAAACGGGTATAGTACTCTCCGGCTCTCCTACCAATAAGGTATCCGGCGAAATACTCGAAGAGCTTGTGTCGGTTTCCCACTCCAAACCCATGTTATCGGCTAAGAAAACAAAATCAGTTGATGAGGTCGTGCGCTTTGCCGCAGACCAATCAGTAATAGTATCTTGGAAACTGGATGGCTTGACACTCGTGCTGCGGTATGAAGACGGCAAGTTTATGCAGGCCATTACCCGCGGTTCGGAAGGCCTGGTCGGAGAAGACGTCACACACACTGTCCGGGTCATGATGAATGTTCCTTTGGAGATTCCGTATACGGATCCGTTTGAGGTGCGTGGTGAGGGCATCGTGTCCTGGAGCAACTTTGAAAAGATCAATATGGACATTGATATTGATGATGAACCCTACTCGCACCCGCGCAACCTGGCCTCCGGAAGTGTGCGGCGGCTGGATGCAGGAAAGAGCCGGCGGCAATTCCTCGAATTTATGGCTTTTGACCTGGTCAGCGATAACGGAAGTTATCCCACAAAAGGCGATCAGCTAAAAATGCTTGCCGACAACGGGTTTGATGTTGTGGAGCATGTCATCATTCCCAAGGATGCGGATGAACAATCCCTTCGTGAAGCCATTTCATCCTTTGACCCACAGAAATGCCAATTCCCTGTGGACGGCCTTATCATCGAGTACGATGACACTGCATATGGCCAGTCTTTGGGAGCCACCGGTCATCATGAAAACCGTATCCTGGCGCTTAAATGGGAGGACGCCCTGTACCAGACCAAATTTCTGGGTTTGGAATTGGCTACCACCCGCACCGGGATGGTCAGTATTACCGGTATGTTCGAAGATGTCGAAATAGACGGCGCCGTCATCAACCGCGCCTATCTGCACAACCTTGACATCCTGGACAGTTTCAGTCTGGGAATGGGAGATACGGTGAAGGTCTACAAGGCAAATCAAATTATCCCCCAGTTGGCTGAAAACGTGACCCGCAGCGGAACTTATAAGATTCCCATGCAATGCCCCTGTTGCGGAGAAAGCCTCCAGGTCAGGAAATCCCGGAACGGAACCAGGTTTTTATATTGCGATAATCCCATATGTTCAGCAAAATGGGTGCAAAAGTTGGTTCACTTCTGCCATAAAACGCGGATGGACATCGAGGGCATTTCAGAGAAGACGATTCAGAAGCTCATTAACGCAGGCCTGCTGAAAAGCTTTGGAGACCTCTACTGTTTGCACAAATGGCACGGTACTATGGCCAGGCTGCCCGGTTTTGGTCCTACACTGGTTCAGAACTTGCTGGACTCCATTGATAAAAGCCGGAACTGTACACTCAACCAGTTTATAGCTGGTTTAGGTATCCCGATGGTGGGCCGAAGCGCCGCACGCACCCTTAGCACCTGTTTTGACGGTGACTGGGAGCTCTTCGAAAAAGCAATCCAGGATGGGTTTGATTTTACCCAGCTTCAGGATTTCGGGCAGGTCATGCATGATAATATCTATGCATGGTATGCTGATGAAGAGGCTGCAAAGTTATGGCGTTCGGCCTTGGAGCACATTACCTTTATAAAACCGAAATCTGTCAAAAAGGAATATATCAACCCGTTCCAGGGGAAAATAGTGGTAGCGACCGGCAAACTGGAGAATTACACCCGGGATGGAATCCAGGAAAAACTGCTTGAGCTGGGGGCCGACCCGAAGAGCTCCGTCAGTAAAAAGACGGATTATCTTATAGTTGGTGAAGGCGCCGGAGGCAAATTGTCTAAAGCTCAGGAACTGGGTGTTACCGTCCTGACAGAAGAACAGTTTGAAGCCATGCTGGCCATCCCTGGCCAATAACAAGGAGGCATTTCATGAATTTTTTTGATTATGACATTGATACATCCAAGCTTTTTACAAAGGCAGAACTGTTGGATTTTCTTGAAGAGAACGGTGGGTCCGACCGGGCACTTTCCAAAGTCAGAGAACGTTACATGGTTGACTTCGGCAATGAGCTGGTTTGGTACTATCCTATATCAGATGGGAAGCACAAGGGTACTTTCATCGTATTCGTGCAGGAAGGCTTTATCAGTATCCCGTATGATATTGTCGATGCCGTCGACTACGAGATTCTGGAGCTGCAGCAGACCGCCATGTTTGACGATGTGGCTATGCAGTATTTCATTGACGACTGGATATCCTTTTCGGACGATCTGACATCAGCGATGAAAGATATGCACCGGATTTTATCTGAGAAAAAGTAAGAAAACAAATTTAACCTGGCCCAAATGGGCAAAACGTGGAGAAGCATTTATGTGCTTCTCCTTATTATTTTGGAGGAATCACTATGGATAACAGATTAAAAGAATTAGCAGAGAATATAGAAAAATACATGATTGGACTTGACGAACCGTTTAATTTCAAATGCCGGGGATGCGGCAAGTGCTGCAAAAACCGTGATGACGTCATGCTCACCGCGCGCGACATATTTGTGATTGCCAAATATCTTGGCAAGTCGCCGGCAGCTGTTATCACGGAATACGGTGACTGCTATATTGGGCAGGACTCTCGTTTTCCGATTATCCGCATACAGCCGCGCGGCATCAACAAAGCGTGTCCCTTTTTGCTTGGCAGGCGGTGCCAAATCCACGAATGCAAACCGGTCGTGTGCGCTCTATTTCCTGTCGGCCGTGTCCTTGCTATTAAAGAAATGCCTAAAGAGGGCGAAGAACCGGAGTATATACCTGGATACATACTTCAGCCAACTGAATGCGGCTCCCTGAGCAAAACCAATACAATCCGTCAATGGCTAGGAAAATTCGGCATCCCGGTTGACGACGAATTCTATATGGAATGGAGCGCCGCCATGATGCACATCTCCATGGCCATGCGCAAACTGGAAGAAACAATTCCGGCGAAAGCGCTGCTGCCTTTACAGAATGTCCTGGTTGAACTCATTTATGTTCAGTATGAAACCGGGGAGGATTTCCTGCCCCAGTTCATAAAGAATGCAGGGACGGCCAAAAAGTTGGTAGATGACATGAAAAACAATCTGGATCCGTTTCTTGTTGAGTCCGGAGGTGGAGATGATGGAGAATAACGGCAACGAACGTAACCAGCATCAGATCATCCGGAAGGACGCTAGGAATTGCTTTGTGGAAACAAAAAGCGATAGCTTTCCCATAGGCAAAATCCATCTGGAATTCGCCACATATGACGCCAGCCGGCCCGCCGGGCAGCGCCAGACAAATCATGTGAACATTTATATTGATGTTGCGGAGTTTATGAGTCTGGCACATTTCGTATTATATGGGAGCTGCCATGCAATGATGAGATCCTATAAAGAGGTCTTAAAGGAAATCGAAAGATACAAAAAAACAAATGGCGGCCAGCTCAGCCAGGAGCTGAAGGGAAAGCAGGATGTCATCAACCGTCCGCTCTACCAGAGTCTCGGCGGGACCTCCGCGGAAAGGCTGGCCCAGTATGGCAGGCTCCGTAAAGACGGGAAAAGCCTATCCCGCAACGTGAAGTTATTTGTGGGAAGCAAGGCGGATTACCTTCTTTGCGCTGAAAGCGGCCCGGGTGAAACCGACGCCAAAGGGCTTATCGTACCCAAATACGGCAACAAACCGGAGCAGAGAGTTTCCGTCAGCCTGAGCAGTGCTCATCTAAATGAGATCATGCTTATCACGCCGGAGCATTATAAAGCCTGGCTTTCTTCCTGGTATCGGAGCAGCTACGAGGCCCCAAAACGCTCTAATGGCAATGTTGGTGTCAGTAATGATGTCATAGAAGATGGCAATAAAGATGCCGATGACATGCAAATGTTTTAGTGTTATACTTCTAGTATCCACACTTGTGTTTGATGCTTCAACGGTTTTTAAACCGGAAATTTATCAAAAGGAGTGTAAGCTATGAAGTATTGTCCCTTTTGCGGCGCTGCCTTATTAGGTAGCGCCGTTTCTTTCTGCTCTGAATGCGGCAAACCGATTCCAACAGCGCCCCAGCCCCAGACTCAGACGGAAGCGCCCATGGACCATCATGAACCCATTCTCCCAAAGCTGGACGATCAATGGGAGGCAACTGCCGCAGCCGGTAAGGAATCACAGTCCCAGGACGATGATCCGCAGGTGAAGTCGGCCGGCAAATTGCCTCGAAACGAACGGAAGAAGAAGCCGCGCAAACAAAAGAAAGCCGTTAAGAAAGAGAAACGACGCAAAAATCAGCCATCCGAATATGATGCTCCGCCGGACCCGCAGGATGATGGCTATGATGGTTATTACGAAGACGTCCGGCCTTTGGATAACGGTCACGAAAAAGAGCGCATGGATCCGGAACTCATTAAAAAAATCATTATGGTAGCCGGGGGCGCTGCGCTCATTATTATTCTGGCCATTGTAATGATGCTTTTGCTATAAGAACCCCACCCGCCATGAAATCTCGATTTCCGGCGGGTTCCGGGAACCTTTACCGTTTTCGTTATTAAGATGTTGCAAAATTGCGCATGTGGTAGTGTAATATCATTAAGAAGATAATTATCAAGAGGTGATATTATGCTGTATTTATCCAAGGGAATGGTGATCAAACAATCTACAGAGCAAATGTTATGTGTAACGTACTGCGGTATTGACTATATGTTAACCGGTATCGGGGCCAGGCTGTGGCTGGACGGCCGGTTTGGCGTGAAGGAAACACAGGATGCCGGGCAGGACATGCATCTAAGGAAGCTTCAGCAATTGGGATTGGTGGAGTTGTCCGAAGAAACGGGTATGTTGGCCTCCTATCATTTGCTGACACGCTGCATCATCTGTCCGGCAAAACTGAAATCGGTTCGCAAGCCGCTGTCATCCACAGAGAATAAAGCATGGCGGTGGATAAAAGGGGCCGGTCTTCGGCTTACCATCGGGGAACTGACCAAGCTCTTCGCAGAAGGGCTGGAACCCGCTCCCGATTTGCTGGGCAAAGTGAATGCGCAGGCATTAACCATGAGGCTATATGCCTCCGATCCCATATTTGACACCACTCTGGAAATTCAGATGGAGCACTCCCCAAAACGCGACGGCACAGTAAATGCCGTTTTGGGGCTTCTTAGGAAAAAACGAATTATTCTTACTTGAGGTGGACTATGAAAGAAAAATTAGCACGGTATAAGGCACAATTTGCCGCAATACCTGAACCTTTGCAGAAACAAGTTTTTGTCCGGCTCGGGTTCGCTTTGGTGTTTTTGCTGCTATTCATCCTTGTTCTATGCATGATGTTTGACTGGCTGACCGTCGTTCCCTTTATAGGCCTGATGATTTATAGCATTATCAGTGCGTTTTTGCTGTTTCGGAGGTCGGTCGTGGGTGATTATGTTGTCATCCGGGGCCACTGCCTGGAATCAACGGTGACTCTTCTCAGGAGGAGAACCAAATCAATCCTTATGGATGCTGATGAACACATAGTACAGGTGATGTTGAAACAACGGCTGAAGCGCATTCCCGTAGGGACTGAACTGGAGATATATGTGGCAAGCAATACGCAGGTATATGAAAAAGATGGAGCCAAATTGCTTCATGCCTATTTAGCCATTCATATTAAAACAGGAGGTATTAAACGGGATGAAAAAAGCAAGCGAGCTATACCAGAAACTGAAAACAATCGAGGAACTCATCAGGCGCAATGAGAATCCGGACGGCAGCTGTACTTTTGATTCGGATAAGGTTTATATTTTCCTTGAGGCGGCACAGAGCCAGATACCTGATAAACAGGATTCATTAATTAATCATTCATAATTGACGGGCGATACCTGCTATGCTATAATATATTTATTAGTTTCAGTGTTTTTCCCATCGGGATAACAAAGTTACCGAGTTCATCACAGTGTCAATTGGCGCATAGCGCTTATTGGCACTTTTTTTTGCTTTCTACCCCTTTGGGGTTGAAATATATTATGCATAGCAGGCAACCCCTGCAGAAAGGAGCATTATTATGCGCAAAATGATTCTTACCCCATGCTTTGTATCCAAAGGATACAATAGCGACGACCACTTCCGCTTCTCACAGGACGGTTCCATGGTTCAATTCAGAGTCGGGATGAAAGTCTACGATAAGCGGGAACCAGAAAACACCAGGTGGATCAATATCAATGTCAAAGCCTTCGGACCTCAGTGCGAGCGCGTCAAAAGCATGCAGCTCAAACCGGGTTCCGTACTCAGCCTGGACGGTCGATTTGATATCGACTCCTGGGAGGATTCCCAAACTGGCGAGAAAAAAAGCGCTCCTGTCATCATCATTGATGATATTGAGTATGCCGGTTCAAACGGTGGCGGAAAAAAGCAGAATGGTAATGGAGACAATACACCGGCGGACGAGCCGCCCGCAGCGTCTTCAAATTCATCCGGCGCTCCGGCACCGCGGCAGCAAGACAATTCGGCAACCGGAAGCCAGCAGCAAATGCCTGAGAACTTTACAGGTTTTGAGGGCTTTGGCGGACCGAACCCCTTCTTTCCCCAGGGTTAACCCCGGACAAGGAGGACTAACGTAAAAAATGAATACAGGCGCTTGAAACGCACATGATCTCATCCAGACGGTCATGTGCGTTTTTTTGTGCCCGAAAGGAGGCGAATATTTTGAAAAACCAAAGATTTATCCTTACTACCGGCAGTGAGAAGCGGCGCAAACTAGGCACCATTCTCCGCAGCCGGACAAACGATTCCCTGACCCGGGAGCAGGTGCGGCATATCATACAAAGCATCGTGCCGGGCGTCCAGTATGAGATCGGCGTGTTCACGGAACCATCCGATTTTTGTGATGCGCTGGTGCTGGAGGATTCGGGAGATATGCTCGACCGGGGAAAGATTGTGTTTGGCCAGGCGCTGTTCGGAAGAAATGATGAAACAGGCATAAACCCGGGCCGGCTCTTCCAGGAGCAGGATCCGGCAGCCGCTGTCATAACCCGGTCTGCCGGGACTTTTCCGGAAACCAGGGCGCGCGCCATACTCATCTATATTCCCCCTGATCTTTATTTGAAAGGAACGGGAATACATGAAGGACAAAGAATTCAAAAAGAATCTTGCATATGAAGTTATCATTTTTTTGAGCCTTATGGCGCTGCTTTTGTTTATCACCCGTATCTGGGCATTTCTGTTCCTGATTATTCTGGGAATATTTATAGCGGCACTGAGACTGCTTTTTAAGCGCTCCGGGAAGGTCGAGATCATCGAACCTGCCGCCGAGCCGACGCCCCCTCCCAAACCGGAAACGGAAAAAGATATCCTGCGGCGGGCTTACGGCCTGATCCAGCAGCGGATCACGGAGGAAATGGGCTCCCTGCATCCTTCTGCACGCTGGCAATGGCTGACACCAAATGCGATGGCCAGCATTGAAAAGGATGAGCCTGTGTCAATCATCTTGAACGGCGCAGGTGGGTATCGGAAGGCGCTCGTCAACATACATAACCTGGCTTTTAAGGGTCTGGTTTTTGAGACGGTACAGGTGGATAACGCAGACGCCACACAGCAAAATGAAGAACCGGTACCTCCGGACACCGATGAAGAGGAGACATTTGGTTCCGGGCATGACCCTGAAGAAGAAAACGAGGACTCCAACCCGGAAGAACCGGAAACGGTTAACTACGAATATCTGGCCTTTGAATGGGTAGACGCACATCTTCTGCTCCTGAACGACCGTGTCAATGAGGCAATCGGCCAGGGTCAAAACACACTACTGATCCCCGAGAGTGAGCTGCCGGTTAAAGACAGCTGGCAGGATATTTGCCGACAGCTGATAAACAGCGATTTTGCTGATGCTGTAGCTAATGACAATGGGATATTGGTAAGTTCACAGCAGTGAAACTGCAGAAAGGAATGAAAGTACTATGAGCACTTTTTTTAATTACAGTCGGGCGTTGCCTATGCCGTTCGACAAAATAACAAATAAAACCGTGAAGACTTCATCCAAATACGGTGATGGGACTAACGCAAAACTAACCTGCACCGTGGTTAAGGCGGTAATGGCATACAGCAGCTGTCAGGCCGGAGGGGTCGGCGCCGTAGGTGCGATTGACCACCGTTTGGTCGCTGAATATAAATCGTCATCGGGACCTGACGCATACCATCTGGTTGTATATGATCCCGGTAAAGGTCAGTTTCTGGCAGCCTGTTTTGATAAAAATACCGAAATGATCGAACAGTACACCGCACACACATCGGCACGGGACGGTGCGGCATTGGTTTTCACCATGATGCCCATGCTTCTGAACGATGATGAGTTCAAGGAACATTACGACGCATATTTCGAATGCCATTCCAAGGGCTGGCCCGACCTGGACGAGGCCACAAACCATATGGCGATCCTTTGCGACAATGCCTACCGGAGAATTACAGACGAAACCTGTTCTGCCCACCTGAAGGTGTCGGTAGACAAATCAGGAAATATCCTCCCTATACGCTCAGCCCAGCTTGATTCAGGTACGTTCGAACCGAAAACGGTGAGCACGGGCGAATTCACAATATTTGCCCAAACCGGACCTGCGCCGGTGGCTCATCCCGTACCCGTGGTGGAGCATGAGGACTTCATTGGTAAATACACCTTAAACGCAAGCCGAAAACTCACCTCCATGGAGCAGTCTCTGGTCCCGGAGATACCAAAATGGCACATCCTCACCAAGGAAGTGGTGGATATCTGCAAGCATGCGCAATACTCAACCGGAACGGCGAGCCCGATGAGGAATTTCCTTTTACGGGGACCGGCAGGTACGGGTAAAACACATGACGCCAGGGCCATCGCGGCCGGGTTGGGATTGCCTTATGTGAAATATACCTGTTCCGCAGACACAGACGTATTTGAGTTCATCGGCCAGGTATACCCGGACTTCAGTACATCTACGGGAGATCCTGAGACGGATGCAGAGCTTAGGAAGCTTGAGGAAATGGGTGGAATCACCTATGAGAACGTCAAATCACTTCTGGATTTGCCAGATGCCATGGATATGGACTTTGACCCGGAGGATTCCTATCTCAGTATGACGGGAACCGCAAAACCGGGGGCGACGGTCCATGACTGTATGGACATGGCGTTCAGCATGATAACCGACAAGGTAAGCCAGCTTATGAGCGCCAAACTCACCTCGGCAACTGACGGCCCCAGGTACAGCTACTTCGAAACCGATTTTATCCTGGGACTTAAAAATGGATATGTCATTGAGATCCAGGAGCCGGCAAATATTACGCAGCCAAGCGTTCTGACCGGCCTTAACGACCTGTTGGAGCAGTCCGGAACCATACTCCTTCCCGACAAGAGAAGGATCAGGCGGCACCCGGACGCTGTGGTGATAATCACTACCAACCTAAATTACGAAGGTTGCCGGCCTCTCAACCAATCTGTGTTGGACCGCATGAACAAAATCAAGGATATCGCCATGCCGCCAGCTGAGATCATGGTGCAGCGCGCCATGAGCGTGACCGGCTGCGAGGACGATTATCTCGTAAGCCAAATGGTCCAGGTCATCACGGATATGGCGGACTACTGCCAGAAAAACGGCGTATCAGACGGAAACGTGGGTATGCGCAGCCTGATCGACTGGATTGTCAGTTACGGCTGTACCGGCAACGCCTACGAATCAGCGATTGATACGATCATCAGCAGGGCTACGGCCGACGAGGAGGAACAGCAGGTGCTGATCAGCTCCTATCTTGAGCCGTATTTTGCCCCAACAGGCGCCGTAATCGGTGCATAACAAAAACAGAAGGGAGGTTTTGACTCTTGGCAAGAGTGAATCATAAACAAATCAAAAAACTCATTGCGCAGAAGGTGAAGACCGTCAGGGACCGGCAGTTGTTTACATCTCCCGGAATGGCGGCGCATCTGGCCGATATCGCGGCTGCGCAAACCCGGCGGTACCATTTTTCCCGCCGGGTACGGGTGAAAATCATATGGGAACCAGGGGAAACCGGGTTCCTTGGCGTCACAAATGACGATGTGGTGCTGTTAAACGCCGGGCATCCCCTAGTGACGAAAAACAAGGACCGCATTGTCCGCTACAACACCATACTTGGTATGTTCGCCCATGAACTGGGCCATATCCTGTACACTGATTTTTTAATGGCGCAAACGTATGGGATTAAAATGACAGCCTGTAAATGGTACCCGGAAAAGCCCCTGCTCCGAAGTCCTGACGAACGGCGCCACGAGGCTGACCTATGGGACTACTGCAATCAGGATGAAAACAAGAAAAACGCCTTTTTACGTATGGCACATAATATCTGGAACATCATCGAAGACGGGTATATCGAAAGCAAGATGCTCGACAGATATCCCGGCAAGCTGGGAATGAGCCTGAAAGGCTTTCGTGACATGCGGTTCGAAGAGTGTCCTACTCTGACGCAGCGGATCGAAGCTGAAGAGGAACCGGGCGGCCATATTTGGCTGACCCTCATGCAGTTATTTCTCTCCTACGTTCTTTGGGGAGAAATCAAGTATGGCGAAGAGCCTCTTTCCGATGAACGGGTACAAGTGGTTTTTTCACTGTTACCCGAGCTGGATAAGGCGCTGATTAACCCTGACCCCAGGGAAAGATGGCATGTCACCAACACGATCCTTGTAAGGTGTTGGCCATACATAAAAGATTTCCTTGAGATGGCTGAGGAGATGGCGCAGGAGGGATCCGGGTCTGGAGAAAGCTCCTCCTCTGAAGGCAAGGTTTCTGAGCTCATATCCAAACTGGCTGGTTCCAGCCAGGAAGGCACCGGCAGCAGCACGCCCATACCTGAAAAGCCGGGCAGCACTCATCAGCCGTCATCGGCTGAAAAACGTGCCGCCACCGCTGAGCAGGCCGCCGGCAGTCAGCCTGAAGAACCGGTGGAAGAAAACGAACCGGAATCCCAGCCTGCGGAAAAAGAAAACGAACAGCCCGAAGATGAAAACGAAGAGGATGCCGCACCAGTTGCCGAACCTGAGCCTGGTGATGAACCGGCTAATTTTTCCGGGGCACCCAACTCTGATGAGGTTCAGAATGTCACATCGGATGAAGGTGGACGCTTCCCTTTGGAGAACACCACTACATTATCGACACCGGTAGGCGGAAGTGTCCAGAGGGATGACGATTATGAGGGCACCGGATATGCCGACGCAGCCAACGATATAGAACGGCTGGTAGAACAAATGGCGGAAAAAGCGGTTCATAAGGATCTGGAGAAAAAACGGATAACTGAACTGAACACCCTCGCAAATGAAATCTCGTATGGAGACATCCATAGCGGCGTTGAAATGAAGATCCGCCGTATTGCGGATGTCGACGATGAAAAGAAGGACCAGTATCATATGGCAGCGCCGTCCCTGCTAAAGATATCCAAAAAGCTGCAGAAGTCCATTCTTCAGCAGCTCCAGGATAAGCGGCGCGGCGGAAAACAGACAAACCTCTACTCAGGCCGCAAGCTCCATATCCACGCTTTACCGCGGAACGATGGCAAGGCCTTTTATAACAAAAAGCTGCCTAACGACACGCCTGAGCTGGCGATTGCCCTGCTTCTGGACGAGTCTGGCAGTATGGGCTGGGGCGACCGGGCAACCTATGCCCGCGCAACGGCAATCATCCTCTATGATTTCTGCCAGTCCCTTGGTATCCCGATTACGGTCTACGGCCACTCAACCGGAAACGATGAAGTTGATCTTTACTCGTATGCAGAGTTTGACGCTATTGACCGGGATGATAAGTACAGGATGATGGATATCTCAGCTCGCGGAGGCAACCGGGACGGTGCCGCCCTGCGGTACGTAATGGATCAACTGGCCAAGCGTCCGGAAGATATCCGGCTCCTGATTCTCGTTTCTGACGGACAGCCCGCAGATTCCAATTATGGCGGCACTGCTGCTGAAGCCGATTTACGCGGTGTGAAAAAGGATTGCGAGCGCAAGGGCGTTCTGTTGGTGGCGGCGGCAATCGGAGACGATAAACCAAATATAGAACGGATTTATAGTGATAGTTTTATGGACATCACTGATCTGGAAAAAATGCCACAGAAGCTAACCCAAGTGGTTAAGCGGCATATTCGGGTATGAGGAGACGAAACGCATGGAAGAAAAGTTTTGCTACATCGACAGGAGCCTTTGTACCGGCGCAAGGTTCAGCTTTTGCGGCGAGTGCAAAAGAGCTCAAAAGGAAAACCTTGATGAGATTCATCGCGCGAAAACGCCTTTGGAGAATACGGTCGCGCACATCCCATCTAAGGGACAATAAGTAAATAACCATGGGTCTAACCGGTCTTAGCATGGCTCTTGTGACAGCTCTATCGTTGCCATGAGGGTACAAAACAGTAACAAGGTCGGGGATGATGCCCGGCCTTGTTCTCTTTATTTCGAAAGGAGTGACAAAGTTGGATATTATTACCCGCAATGAATTATTAATTCAATATGAACCGGTGGTCAAATGGGCCATCAAACATAACTGGACCCTGATTCAGGCCTTACGCCTGGACACAAACGACGTATATCAGGACCTCTGCATTGCCGCGCTGAAGGCAATAGACTGTTTTGACTCTCAGAAGTCAGCTTCTCTTAAAACTCATTTGGAGAGCCGGCTTCAGTATGAGGTGAAAAACCTGAAAAAACGCTACAGCCCTCACGGCATGACTGGGGTACGTGATACTGATGTTATATTCATTTCGTTAGATTATCAACCTGAGGAATGCCGACAGGTGGAGATACCTGTAGAAGCCCCTTATGGCTTGGCCGAATTCAAGGAAGCGCTCACCCTCCTCTCCCCCGATGAAAGGGAAGTGGTGGAGGAGAAGGTCCAGGGCGTCTACCATCGCAAAAAAGAGCAGCGCGCCCTACTGGCTGCAGCTCAGGAGAAAATCACAAACTACTATGAGAGGAGTGCAGCTATATGTTACTAAATAAGCCGGGCCAGACGTATGAGCATAATGGAACGCCTTTTGAGGTTGGATGCGGTATTTATGCCGTGAAATCCGACTATAGAGGGCTATACGGAACCATTGTCGAGATACGCAGTGGCAAAGACAAAGACATTCGTAACCGTGGCGTTGATGTATACTGCCGCTTTTTCCCTCCTATCAATAAAGAAGCAGAGGAGAAAATAGAGAAGCGGATGTCGGATTACTATGACGCTCCTGTACGGTTTGATGATATTGCTATTGATTTGGTCATCATGTCACCGGATATGCTCCGTCTCGCAAAAAAGTGCCGTGTGTATCAGTTGACTGATAAGGGATGGCAGTTCTTGTTTCGGCCATACGAGCATGTGAAAGCCCTTGGCCTCACGGCGCCTCAGGGAGACCTTTATCATGTTGTATATGACGGTGATCTCCACACGGACGAGCTTGAAGAGATACTTTATATTCTCAATTGCAGGCATCCGGAGGGTTACAAGGGCTGGTCACTGAGCATGTCCGACATCGTTGAACTTTACGATGAAAAGCAGAGCGCATATTACTACTGCGACACATTTGGGTTTCAAGAGGTGCCGTTCGTGCCAGCGGAAAAGGAGGTCCGCCATGTATGACGCATTACAGTTGATTGGCGGCCTGATTTTAGCCATTGGCTATATTCCGCAGATTGTACAGCTTCTTAAAACACGGTCTTGCAAGGATCTGAACCTGAAGACGTATATTGCCATGACAACAGGCATTAGCCTGATGGAAATCTATGCGATTAATCTCGTCCGAAACGGGTCTGGGGTGATGTTCGCCATTACAAATACCATTTCCCTGGCTCTTGTGGCAGCGATATCAGTTATGATTATCTGCCTCAGACTGAGCCGGAAAGAGGAGAAGCGGTTTAAGCACCCGGCATGTTACAGGGCAAATGATGATCCGTATCCGTTGTGTATAGGATGTGGTAATAGCAGATGCAGGGATTGCTGTCTATATGAAGATATGCCTGGACCGTATGATGAAATATAACCCGTATGCAGTACATCTGTAAAAAGTAAGGCAAGGCCGGAAACTTCCGGCTTTGCTATTCTATTTGGAGGAATTATATGTTTAGTAGAATGAATAATGATATCTTTAATTTTGAATTAGTATTTAAAACACTTAAACCGGTTCAGAATATCTGCGATTATCATCTGTCAATCGGGGACGTTCACCTTCTAATCCCAGAATCCATCCGATTTGATTTTTGTATTACTGAAGGTAATTCAGAACCACAAAAAGATGGCACTTTCATTATAAGAGCAAAGATTTATGATCATGATGACGATGTGTTTGCTTTTGAATATGAAGATCTTGGGATATTTCCAAAACAGATGACTTATGACTTTTTCTGTTCACGGCTGGATCAAATTAAAGTGGTTGAAGTATACACTGAATTTGTAAATACGCACACAGAAGAATATATGCCGCTTTCGCTTGTATCACTCGAAGTTATTTTTGAAGATGGTGCTAAAAGCATAAACATAACAGACAAAATCACTCCAGAGTGTCAAGAAATGTTGAAGGAGGTTGAATAAAACGGTCTTTCTCTGTTATGTAGCAGACGGTGTCTGAATACCAAGGGCCTAATAAAGAATATAAAGGCAGCAAAGCTGCAAAATCAGGGCGAGACCGGAAACAAACGGTCTTGCCATTCTTATATTTGGAGGTAGCAATATGATTAAAGTTATAGTTGCAGAAAGCGTACAAGGTGATTGGGATTATAAAACAATAGAAGTAGAGAGCGAGTCGGAGTTTGAGTATCAGGTTCTTTCCCGAAAGACACGTAGTGCAATGGTCGAGTATGTGGGTAAAGATGACTGGTATATTACAAAGGATGTTGATGGCTTGGTTGAAATCGCTTTTGAGATAGATCCAACTATACCAGTGTATGTGTTCGGCTCTTCTAACGATAGAGCAACCTTTACAAAACTATATAAGGGTGCGGAACTATTTAGCGTTTTCACCTGTATAGAAAATGAAAGAATTGCTGATTACTCAGAGAAATAAAATGTTTCCAGACAAAAGGAGGTTTTAGAATGCCTGACAGGCAGATTAAGCAGCTCCCCAGCATCGTATCCTATCCGGAACGCGGCCAGGGCTTTTCTTAACCTTATACACACGATAATACTTTACACGATATAAAAGAGGAGGACGTAATGGCTAAGTTTAAATTTAAGTTCTACAAGAAGTTAGGAGATTCTAACGAAACAATGGAAATAGAAGCTGATGATTCCATGGCAGCACGCAATCAACTAAGAAATGCTATAGGCGAGGAATATCGAGATTCTTTACAAATACTGTCATGTATCAAAATTTCTACGTCTGAGAAGAACGAGGAGGAAACCGAATGAAATCAATTGTAAGTTACCCCGAAAGGGGTGTTGGAGGCAATAATAAATACAGGGGCAATTGTTCCCCTAAACTCATAGAGGATTTGATAGACCATTTTCAAATCAAGAAAATCTGCGATTATATGTGCGGCAGCAACACCACACGGGACGCAGCCGCCGCAAAAGGAATCCAAAGCAGGACGTATGATTTGCACAGCGGATTTGACCTGCTCCATCACGAGATACCAGAGCGGCCTGAGATGATATTCTGGCATCCGCCATATCACGATATCATCAAATATTCTGATGTCATGTATAGTGCGGCAGAGGTAAAGAGGCGGTATGGCTATGACCCCAGGCAGACAGATTTATCCCGGATTCCCACTTGGGAAGGTTTTGTTAAAGCAATGAATTATTGCATGATGAAGCAGTTCTGCGCCCTCGAAAGGGGCGGACGGCTTGCTGTACTGGTCGGTGACATTAAAAAGAACCGGAAGCTGTACAGCATGTTATTTGAACTTACCAAGCCGGGAACCCTGGAGAATGTCATTATAAAGGCGCAGCACAATTGCGAATCCGATAAAATGCAGTATTCGGGCAGGTATATACCCATCGTCCATGAATACCTGCTTCTGGTGCGCAAGGATGCGTCGCTTGTCTACCCGATCATGCTGACATATAGTCAGGCAGCGGATATCCGCGATATGCCCGGCGCAACCTGGAAGGATATCCTGGCCGACGCTTTAGAAGATACCAATGGCGAGTTGGATCTGGCCGCTATCTATGGGATGGTAGAAAAATACCGCCGGGCACAGGCACAGCAGTTTTGGAAAGACAAGGTACGCCAGACGCTTCAGCGGTACCCTGACCTTTTCGTTAACACACGGCGTGGATATTGGGCGCTGACAAAGAAAGCAGCCTGATAAAGTATATTATAATTATAAAAGGAGAATTGCCATGAAAAATAACAATGATGCCCTCCGTAAAACATTGGAGAAAAAAGTTACTGAGTACTTCTGCGCCTCTGGGTGCGGTGACGGTTCCTACCCGTTAGAGGTCAAGGAAATCGACGGCAAGATTGTTGCGATGAAAATCAGTTTTATGTAGATGAAACCACATCAAAGTGTGCCCTCAAAAAGCAGGCCTGGACCTGCTTTTTGTATTTATATCAAATATGGAGGAAGTTTTTATGGAAGCCAGTGAAGATTTTACACATCTGAAATTTTACGATAAAACCCGGTTAGCCCAATTGAAAGAAGACTACTATACGGCATTAGGCAAAGAAATCTCTGCCTGCGATAATTACGAACGATTGCCGGCATCATCCCTTGCCGCCAAACGGCAGGCTGCTGAAGATGCCTTGATAGATTTTGCCGACGAGCTGCTCTCTGATGATTCCAAGGCGCAAACGCTCCTTCGGCAAAGGCGGCAGGATATGAAAAAGCAATTGGTAGAACTCATATTACGTCTATCAACAAAATAAAAAGGAGGTGATTTGATGCATAGAACCAATCCTAAAGAAATTGAAAAAAAGGACAGACATTGGACGGAAGTACTGGAACTTGCTAAAAGGTACGGCTTCATTTGCCGTGTCAATGGTGATACGGTGGTTCTTTCGACAAATAGGCGGCAGTTGGAACGTCTGGGAGAAAAAAGGTATGCCGCTGTCCAAGGACAGGTTAATGCTGAAATCTTTGGACTATAGGAAAAACTATTCATACAAAACGCAGCAGATTAATTATAGTCCATTGTAATAATGTTAATTACTTGACAATGTTTGGTAAAGGATGTAGAATAATTAAATTGTTTTATAAAATAATTATTTTATTGAAAGAAGGAATGTACATGAAACGTATTATCGCTTTAATCTCTTTATTAGCTATATCGCTTTCTGTGGCGGCATGCAGCAGTACAGCGGATAATTCTTCTGATTCAAATGAACAGAGTGAAACCGCAAATATACATAATCCCGGAGAAACG
>Ga0153949_1000062_pt1 | contig 37096 bp, 30 predicted proteins | sample TSNJ033MetaG_FD_104705 | JGI IMG/M metagenome (GOLD analysis project Ga0153949, IMG submission 104705) | Attine ant fungus gardens microbial communities from New Jersey, USA - TSNJ033 MetaG | ecosystem: Host-associated > Fungi > Mycelium > Unclassified | place: USA: New Jersey, Wharton State... | reverse complement strand
TAACGGTTATGTATACCAAAGTATCTATGATAACCAGATGTCCACTGTGGAGTCCATATCTTATTACAGAGAACAGGTCCATGGTGTATCTTCCTCTGAAGAGCTGACCAACATGATCAAATACCAGAATGCGTATAATGCTTCCAGTCGGTATATTAATGTAATCAGTGAGATGATGGAACATATCATTATGCAGATGGGATAGTGTAATGTGAAGAAAGGACATCTTCACATATCCTGATTTTTATACCGCCTGCGGCGGCAGAAGGGAGTAAAATATGGCATCACAATTTTTTGGATTAAATATAGCATATTCCGGATTGACAGCTGCAAGTGTCTCCCAGAATACCACAGCCAACAATATAGCAAATGTGGATACAAAGGGCTACAGCAGGCAGCAGACGGTGCAGGAAGCAGCAAACGCCCTCAGGGTATTTCAGCAATATGGCTGCGCAGGAGCCGGTGTGGAAACCCTGGCAGTAGAACGTATCCGGAACGACTTTTATGATGTAAGATATTGGAATAATAATACGAAGCTTGGAGAATATGATGCCAAGCAGTATTATATGCAGCAAATTGAAATTTATTTTGAAGATAACGGCATATCCGGATTTAATTCCGTTTTCAATTCCTTTATGGGAACTACCCTGGAGGAATTACTAAAGGATCCCAGTAGTTCCACAGCCAGGGCGCAGTTTATTGCCGCAGCTACTGATCTGACGGAGTATTTCAACGGATTGTACACCAACCTGCAGGAGCTGCAGAAGGATGCCAATGCGGAGATTAAGGTTAAGGTAGAGGAAATAAACTCCCTGGCAAGTGAAATTGCCACCCTGAACAAGCAAATCAATACCATTGAAATGGCGGGCGGAATAGCCAACGAGCTGCGTGATCGCCGGACCCTTCTGGTGGACCAATTATCGGAAATTGTAAATGTGGAAGTGGTGGAGACACCGGCTTCGGATCCCAATAACCCGAATATGGATACCGGTGCCACAAGATATATCATAAAGGTTGCCGGAGGGCATATTCTGGTAGATAGAAATGAGTATAATACGTTGGAATGCGTAGGCAGGACAACTGATGAAAAGGTAAATCAGTCGGATGTGGACGGGCTCTATGATGTATATTGGAGCAACGGTGAAAAATTCAGTCTGTCCAGCGGATCTCTGGGCGGATATCTGCAGGGACTGGCGGAATTGAGGGATGGTAATAACGGTGAATATTTTAATGGAAAGATTCTGAGCACGGGTAAGACTGCTAATGGTGCACAGGATACCGTAACTATTGAAGCAGGTAAGTCTTATCTGCAGGATTTGAATAAGTCCAATTTATCAGAATCAGGTGTGATAAATTTGGGGAATAAGCTGTATTATTATGATTCATGGGAATATAATATTAGTTATGATGATAATGGGGAGCCGGTATATACTTATACATTTACCCTGTCAGACAGCGAGTTGAATGACCAGCGCCTGACCAATAACTGTGTAGGCAAGACCGGAAGCGTCGGCAGCAGTGTGAACTATCAGGGGATTCCTTATTATATGAGCCAGATGAATGAGTGGGTGCGGACGTTTTCGCAGAAGGTGAATGATATTTTTACCAGCGGGTATGATTCATATGATGACCCAGGGAATATCTTTTTAACCGGTAATCTGACGACGGATAGTGCGCAGTATAAGCTTGGGAATGATGGTCGTTATGACTTGTATGATTATGATGCTTTTTTTGGAGAGGTGCAGGCATTAATGGCAAGTCAGGGTATAACGGAAGCAGAAGCCCGAAAACAAGTAAAACTGTCGGTGAAAGATACAGATGACAGCTATTACCGCCTGACAGCTGGAAATTTCAGTGTGCTTTCGGATATGCTTTTGGATGCAGGGCTGCTTGCAACCAGTTATAATAAAAGCAATGAAGGTGTGGAACAGACTGATCTGCTGCAGGATCTTAAGAGTCTGGCAACCGATAAGGATAAGATGAGCTTTCGCGGCAGCAGTGCCAGAGAATTTCTTCAGTGTGTGATGGGTGATGTGGCACTGAATACCAGCAGAGCGGAGTCTTTCTATAGTTTATATAGTAATATAGCGGGTTCTATTGATAATTACCGTCTGTCTATTTCGGGAGTAGATCAGGATGAAGAGGCGGCGAACCTTGTAAAGTTCCAGAATAATTTTAATCTTGCGTCCAAGATGATTCAGGTTTTTACTGAAGTGTATGACAGGCTGATATTGCAGACAGGGGTATAAGACATAAAGTATAAGTAAATGCCGTTTATGGCGGCGGATGGGAGTAATATGCGGATAACAAATAAAATGATTCAAAATAACTCTCTTAACAACATTAATACAAATAAACTAAGCCAGGATAAGTACAGTACACAGATGGCTACCGGTAAAAAGGTCAACCGTGCATCAGAAGATCCGGTAGTGTCAATCAGAGCTTTACGTCTTCGCAGCAGTGTAACAGAGCTGACCCAGTATTACAGTAAAAATATACCGGATGCGGAAAGCTGGCTCAGTGTGACGGAGGATGCCTTGGGTAATCTTACCGATATTGTTACCGACTTGATAAAACAGTCCACAAAGGGCTCCAACGGCGAATTAACGACAGGAGACCGCCAGATTATTCTGGAGCAGTTAAAAGCCCTGTCCGACGAAGTGTACAGTACTGGTAATGCCGATTATGCAGGCCGTTATGTATTTACCGGCTATCGAACAAATTCATCGCTGTCCTTTACTTCGGCAGAAACGCAGAGATATACGATTACGGAGCAGGTGGACAATTCTGTGATTGACAGTATCACAGTGGTGGATACAGGTGATCTGACCAATCTGAATGCCAGTAACTATGGCAGTATTACGACAATAGAAGAAGATGTTTCCGCAAAAGAGTTCTATCGCATCCGCTTGTCCTATAATAATTGTTCAGACAACGCGGCGTCAACTCCAGTGATTACCTATTATGATGCATCAGGAAATCTGCAACAGCTGACTACTGAGATGGTTCATTCCTATAATGATCCATACAGTGCGTTGAGTACTACATCGGCGGATGCAGTATATATACCGGAGACAGGTGAGATTTTACTGAAAGAAGCTGCTTATAATACGCTGATGGGAACCCGGGACAATGCTGTTACCTCTTCAGTAAATGAAGCTGAGATACGTATTACTTACGAAAAAAACACCTGGGATAAAGGAGACCTGAAGCCGGAACACTATTTCTATTGTGAAAAGGATAAGGGGACAACTAATGAAATCAAATACAATGCCGCTTATCTTGACGGTTCGGTACCGAAGCAGGTGATTGAATATGATGTTGGATTCAATCAGTCAGTTCAGGTGAATTCCACTGCTGATGAGTGTTTTAATCCTGGCATTAGCCGTCAGGCAGATGACCTGATCAGTGTAGTGGAAGCAGTTGTGGATATGGAAGCTGTCATATGCACACTGGAATCTCTCTTGGAGAGCGCAACTGGTGCGAATGCAGAAAAACTGCAGGGTCAGTTGAAAGCAGCCAATAAAGCATTGACCATGCTGAAGGATAAGGAACAGAAATTATTTGAGAGCTCCATTACCGCCTTTCAGGGATATCTGGATGAAATAAACCTGGCTGTCACAAAATGCGGTACCAGAAGTAAAAAGCTGGAGTTGATTGAAAACAGGCTGCAGACCCAAAAGACCACATATGAGACACTGCAAAGCGATAACGAAGATGTGGATTTGACAGAAGCAATCCTGATGCTGACCAGTGCGGAATATACCTATGAAGCATCCCTGCTTGCAACCAGCAAAATTATGCAGACGAACCTGCTGAATTATATCTGATGTGGATAAGGAAGTATCGATAAATACACGTCACTTCTTAAGAAAAGGAGATTAAAGATGAAGATAAACACCAAAGCTTTTGGAGAAATTGATATTGATGAAGATAAAATCCTCCGCTTTGAGAAAGGGATCATAGGATTTCCTGATCTGAACAGATTTATACTGCTCCATGATGAGGAAGAGGGCAGCAGTGCGGGAATCCGCTGGCTGCAATCCGTTGATGAACCGGGCTTTGCCATGCCGGTAATGGACCCCTTGTTCGTGATTCCGGATTATGACCCAGAAGTAGAGGACGAGTGGCTGAAGGATCTGGAGCTTAATCAGAATAATCTGCTGGTAATGGTAACCGTTACGATTCCCTCTGATTTAACCCGTATGAGTGTGAACCTGCAGGGGCCGATTATAATCAATGCTGAGAAATATAAAGGCTGCCAGGTAATCGTGAACTCGGATTCATATCTGGTTAAGTTTCCCATCTATGATATTCTAAAAGCAAGAAAGGATGGTGAGCAGGATGCTGGCGTTATCCAGGAAAAAAGGTGAATCGATTCTTGTTAACGAAAATATTGAGATTACCATACTTGATGTCAAGGGTGATCAGGTTAAAATAGGCATATCCGCTCCCAGAGAGGTACCGATCTACCGTAAGGAGGTATATCAGCAGATCCAGGAAGCCAATAAGGAAGCAGCAAATGCGGAAGGCATGGAAGAACTAAGAAAACTGTTAAAGTAGTATTTAATGGGAAAGTGTAAATTTATTACGCTTTCCTATTAATTTTTATAGTGTTTTCACCGATAAATGTGTTAGAAACTTGATTAATGCTATTATGCAGACATAATAGAATATGAGGGCAGGAGACTGATAACATATATAATCCACACGGAGGTGAAAGGTTATGGCAATTGAACCATTATCAAGTACAATGACGGTCCAGATGACGGGAGCGGTATCAGCAGTAAAAGCAGTAACAAACAGAGATGCTGCAGCGGAGGATGGAGCAAAAAATGAGAATATATCTGTGGAGTCAAAAGAGGCTGCAAAGGCGGATACTGAGATCAATGTGGTGGACCAGGCGAAAAGTAAGTCGCAGGATAAACAAGACAACGAAGATATAGCAGGTCGGAAGTCCCAGGAACAAATCAATGAACAGATCAGAAAATCGGTTGAAAAGCTCAATAAGAATATCTCTCCACATTCGGAGGCTATATTTGGCATTCATGAGAAGACCAACCGTGTTACCATTAAGATCGTGGATAAAGATTCAAAAGAAGTTATTAGAGAATTTCCACCAGAGAAAACTTTAGATATGATAGCTAAAGTATGGGAATTGGCAGGTATTCTGGTGGATGAAAAACGATAGGAGGTTTTTTTATGGCAATGAGAGTAACGAGTTTGTATTCCGGGCTTGATACGGAAACAATCATAACCCAGTTGGTAAAAGCGAAACAAACTAAAGTAGATGCTCTGAAGAAGAAACAGACAACACTTCAATGGAAGCAGGATGCATGGAAGACTCTTAACACGAAGATCCAAAATCTGTTTAGTAAAACACTGGAAAATATGCGCTGGCAGGATAGTTATACAAAGAAGACTACCACAGTATCTAATTCCAGTGCAGTTAGTGTGGTTACAGGAAACAGTGCAGTGAATGGAACGCAGTTAATGACAGTGTCGCAGATGGCCAAACCCGGCTATCTGACCGGTGCACAGTTGTCAACTAATGGAAAATTTACAGCATTGTCAAAGATTTCGGATCTCGATCCAAGTTTCAGTGAAAGCGGAACGATTGATATCACTGCGAATGGTAAGACAACCTCAGTGAAAATCACTGCGGATACCACAATATCAAACGTTGTGTCACAGTTAAAGAACGCGGGTTTAAATGCAAGCTTTGATGCGAAAAATCAAAGATTATTTGTAAGTGCAAAAGCGTCAGGTGCTGATAATGATTTTTCCATCAGCGCATCGGATGCGGCAGGGCAGAGGGCGCTGGAGGCTTTAGGACTCAATACTTCTCTGAGTGATGATAAGGCTACATTGGCTTATTATGAGGAATATAACAGTTATTATGTTGAAGGTGACTATAATGCCACCATTTTAAATATGTCAGGCATGATTGATTCAGATGTGAATAGCAAAGTGAGCTCTTACTTAGCACGGTATAATACACTGACATCATCGATTACGAATATACAGGATAAGCTTACCCAGGCAGAGACGGATTATAATGTTAATTATAACGGTTCAATTGAGACAATAGACAGTCTGACAGATACAATAGCTAATCTGAAAGACCAGCTTGAAACTACAGCCGATGATGATGTAAAAGCGGATCTGGAGAATCAGATTACAGCAGCCCAGGGGCAGCTTTCCGGTCTGGAAAAGATGGAATCCTATAAAACGCAGATCACAGGTTACGAGGCTCAGCAAGCAGAAATACTGACCCATATTGATGTGGCTGATGATGGGAATGGTGGAATAACAGCGACAGCAGATCAGAGTCTTATTGATGAAGTATCACAAAAGTATTATGACCGTGCAGAATATGCTGCCCAGGTAATGGCTGCTTACGATCCGGATGCAGCTTCCTCAGGCGGTGCAACTAGAATCGCTGGTCAGAATGCTGTCATTGATTTGAATGGCGCCAGATTTGAGTCTGATACCAATGTGTTTGAGATTAATGGTCTTACGATTTCTGTGTTACAGGAGACCAGTGAAACCATTTCCCTGACTACGCAGGATGATACAGATGGCATCTATGATATGATCAAGAATTTTATTAAAGAATACAATGCATTGATTATTGAAATGGATACTCTATATAATGCGGCAAGTGCAAAAGACTATTCCCCGCTTACGGACGATGAAAAAGCCGAAATGTCAGACAAAGATATTGAAGAATGGGAAAAGAAGATTAAGGATTCCGTTCTTAGAAGAGATTCGACCTTGGGTGATTTTAAGGATGTCATAAAAACAGTAATGGCATCGGGCGTAACAGTAAATGGCAAAACCATGTATCTTAGTGATTTTGGCATTAATACATTAAGTTATTTTTCTTCCGGAGATAACGAAAAAGGTGCATATCATATTGATGGTGATTCGGATGATAGTAATACATCCAGTAATGAAGACTTGCTGAGAAGCATGATTGCGTCAAATCCTGAAGCTATCACCAAGTTCTTCTCAGAACTGGGTAAAAGTCTGTATTCCAAGATAGACAGCTACATGAAGAGCAGCAGATACAGTACTTTTAATTATGTATATGAAGATAAACTGATGAAGGAACAGTATGATAACTACACGACTAAAATCAGTGAAGCTGAAAAAAAATTGAAAGCATATGAAGATAAATGGTATAGCAAGTTCTCGGCTATGGAAGTTGCATTGTCGAAGCTGGAATCCAATTCAAACGCAGTAACACAATTATTAGGGGGATGATTTAGATGGCGTTACCAAATGCGTATTCGCAATATAACAATGATCGGATTATGATGGCAAAGCCGGCAGAGCTTACATTGATGCTTTATGAAGGTGCAATAAAATTCTGCAACATAGGAATTATGGCTATGGAACAAAAGGATATAGCAAAGGCACATAATAATATTGTACGTGCCGAGAAGATAATTGCTTATCTGCGGGCTACTTTGGATATGCAATTTTCTGTGGCTCAGGATTTCGAGAATATATATGTATATCTCGAACGCCGGATGAGGGATGCTAATATTAAAAAAGATAGTATGATACTGGAGGAAGTGTGCACTCATCTCAGGTCAGTGCGTGATAGCTGGAAAGAGGTAATGCGTGTGAACAGGGAAAGTGGAGCAATTTAATGGATAATTACTTGCAGATACTGGAAGACAGTTTGATAAAAAAAGTTGATATTTTAAAATGTATTGGACAGCTAAATATCGAACAGGAACAACTGCTCAAAAAGGCAGGAGCTTCTCCTATGATCAGTATAGAAGGAGTGGAAACTGTGCAGAATGAAGAGAATCTTAATCAATTTGGCAATGAAATCGATCAATCTATGGAGCGAAAAGGGGAACTGGCTGGAGAGCTATCCAGGCTTGACGATGGATTCAGTCAACTTTATGACCGTGTACGGGTACAGCTAATGGATCAAAATGAGCAATACAAGGTTCAGATCAAGAGAATGCAGGAGTTAATCGCTGAGATTATGGAGAAAAGCGCTTCTATTCAGGTACAGGAAAAACGTAATAAAAAACTGTTGGAGGAGTATTTTTCCAATACAAGAAAAGCACTTAAAAACGGACGCCTGAATTCAAAAGCAGCTATGGATTATTACCGCAATATGAATCAGGTAAATTATTCTCAGTCTTACATTATGGATCAAAAAAAATAAAAATTTAAATTTGGGACTAAAGTATTTCTTTATTGCTCCGATATAATATGCAGGTAAGAAAATTACTTATAAGTTAACACAAGACAAGGAAGCGTACGGTCTGAGGGTTGTGTTACAAAAATTAAAAGCGGCAGGGAAGCCGCGGTAAATTCAAGGAGGAAGATACTATGATAGTAAAACACAATATTACAGCGATGAACTCAAACAGGAATTTAGGTATCACAACTAATGCCCAGGCTAAGTCTACAGAAAAGTTATCGACAGGTTACAAGATTAACCGAGCAGCAGATGATGCAGCTGGTCTTGCTATTTCTGAGAAGATGAGACGTCAGATCAGAGGTCTTACCCAGGCATCTGCGAATGCTCAGGATGGAATCTCCTGTGTACAGACAGCAGAAGGTGCATTGAATGAAGTTCATGATATGCTGCAGAGAATGAATGAGTTGGCTGTAAAGGCTGCAAATGGTACCAACCAGTCAGAAGACAGGAACTATATCCAGAGTGAAGTAAATGCGCTTTTGTCAGAAATTGACCGTGTTTCGGAAACTACTACTTTTAATGAGAGGAATTTGTTGGGTGGTAGTCTTGATGTTAATCTTCAGGTTGGAGCAGAAGGAGACAGCAACAACAAGATTCAATTGAAAATTGGATCCATGAATACAAAAGGTCTTAGTATTGATAAATTGTATGTCTCTGGTGTAAACGGTGGTTCGGTTTCAGATGATACTGGTTCAGCTGCCAGCAATGCAATTGCTGATATTAAGAATGCTATCAAGCTATTGAATCAGCAGCGTTCTGATCTGGGTGCTGTGCAGAACCGTTTAGAGCATACCATTAATAATCTGGATAACATTGTGGAAAATACAACGGCAGCTGAAGCAGCAATTCGTGATACAGATATGGCAAATGAAATGGTTACCTATTCCAATAATTCAATTCTGTCTCAGGCAGGTCAGGCTATGTTGGCACAGGCTAATCAGTCTAATCAGGGAGTATTATCACTGCTTCAGTAATTTTGATTTTGTGTAAGCAATATGAAAAAAGGATGACCAATGTCATCCTTTTTCAAATGTTATAATAATGAAATTATTTTTACAAGGAGAGTACTATGAGGATATACGTATTTAGATGGAATGCATATGGAATAGATGCGGTTATTTACAATATGGAGGAATACGGTCATACAGTTTTTGCCAGAGGATTTAATGCAAAGATAGGATTCACTGATGAGGTAATACAGCAGATTGAGGAGGACTTAAGGGAAAGACCAATTGATATCACTTTTTCATATAACTATTTCCCCAGATTTGCTGAAATCAGTAATAACTTTGGGATTCCTTATATAAGCTGGCAATATGATGATATGGTATTTCGTCTGTATCATGAAAACATCTATATGGATACTAATTATATTTTCTGCTTCGATTACTGTCAGTATTCCGAGCATATTAAGAGAGGAGTAAATGCATTTTATATGCCGTTGGCAGTGGACAGCAGAATATGGGAAGCGATGCTTCTTGATATTACCAAAGCTGATAGAAAGAAATATAAAGCAGATGTAAGTTTTATTGGAAGATTATATGATACTGATACGCCCGATGGTATTAGTATGCAAAGTGAATATACGCAGGGTTACCTTGAAGCAACTGCACAGGTACAGGCAAGAATGCCAAACGGTATGCTATTACATGAAATATTGCCATCACATATTGTTGAGGGGTTAAGTGAGAGAAGTTTTCAGGATGCCCATGATATGTCATGGGAACGTGCTATAAGGCACTGGGTAGCACATAGGGCTACGTCCATAGAACGTATAGAATTAATAGAGCGCTTAAATGAAAAATTCAACTTTGCATTATATACACAATCAGATTTGAGCGAAATGCCAAATATCAAAAACCGGGGAGGTGCTGAGTATTATAGGGAAATGCCAAGGATATTTCTTTTTTCAAAAATTAATATTAATTTAACGTCCAGAATTTATCAAAATGCCATTCCATTACGCGCATTGGATGTACTTGGTGTTGGCGGTTTTTTACTTAGCGATGAGCAACAAGAATATTATAACTACTTTGAAGATGGTAAGAGTATAGCTTTATTTAAAAATATGGATGAGATGGAAGATAAAATCAGATTTTATTTATCACATGACAAGGAACGGAAAAAGATTATTAATGCAGGACAAAAAATTGTAAAGAGTGAATTTGATCTGGGCAGACAATTGGAAAAGATGATAAATTTTGTAAAAACAGGTTATAATATGAAATAGGAAGATACAGTGTAGTTGTGAAAGGTAGCTGGTATGAAAATACTTTTTCTTGATTGGAATAGTATGGGAAATGATGATTTATGTCTGGCTTTTCAGGGTTTGGGACATGAGATATTCAGGATTTACTTTAATAAGGAGAAAACCCCTGAGGCTGAAGAGGATTTTGAAAGATGCTTTAATAACTATCTGGACCGAAATGCTGTTGATTTATTATTTTCATTTAACTTTTTTCCATTTGTCTCTATAAAATGTCAGGAAAAGGGATTGAGGTATGTTTCATGGGTGTACGATAGCCCTCATTTGTCGTTATACTCATATACGATTATGAATTCATGTAACACGGTTTATTTATTTGATAAAGGTACCTGCACTGAACTGCAAAGTATGGGTATTACAAATGTATATTACCTGCCGCTGGCCGTAAATGCTGACAGACTTGGGAAAAGCTTAAAGTACTATGTGTCTTCGGATGATTACCATTCAGAAATCTCTTTTGTAGGTGCGTTGTATTCAGAGCCAAAACACAGATTATATGATAAATTCCAGAAAATAAATCCTTATACAAAGGGCTGTATTGATGCATCTGTTGATGTACAAAAATTAATCTATGGACATTATATATTAAAGGATTTTTTAACAGTCGAGATTATTAGGGAAATGGAGAATATATATCCTACAAATCCTAACGATGATACTGTAGCGACATCTGCGGATATATATGCAGATTTTGTGCTTGCCAGGCGTGTCACAGAACTTGAAAGGAGAGAAGTGATTGAGTTTTTAAGCATGAAACATTCTGTTGATTTGTATACAAGGGATACTGATTTGATTATTGGAAATGCTGTTAATAAAGGGCGTGTTGATTACTATAATCAAATGCCATTAGTATTTTCAAATTCAAAGATTAATCTTAATATTACACTTCGAAGCATTAGAACAGGGATACCATTACGCGTATTTGATATTATGGGATGTGGAGGATTCATGATATCCAACTATCAGGAGGAATTATTATACTATTTTATACCGGATAAAGAATTTGTTTTTTATACAGATTATACTGAGTTGGAAGATAAGTGCAGCTATTATTTGAGACATGATAGTGAACGATGTGCAATCGCAGATAAAGGGTTTCAAAACGTACTTCAAAATCATAATTTTATGATTAGAGCACGTGAACTGCTAAAGATGTTATAATAATAAAGCATATAGTGAAGTCAGGAGGATATATGAAATTATTGGTATATTATGCGGATACATATTTAGATCATGATATTATAGATACATTAAGCACAATGCATATTCAATATAATATTTTTAAATGGGATTTCAGTGAAAATATTGATGAATTACGTTTTGAAGACTGGATGAATAATCAATTTTCGATAAATGATTATGATGCAATCTTTAGTATGAATTATTTTCCAATGATATCTTCATATTGCAATGATAATAATATAAAATACATTTCCTGGTGCTATGATAGTCCGCTGTCTGTTAGAGAAATTGGTAATACATTGGAAAATTTGTGTAATTATGTTTTTATGTTTGATAAAAAGATGACTTTGGGGTATAGGAGCAAGGGATTTGATACAGTTCATCATTTACCGCTAGGTGTGAATTGTAAAAGAATGAAAGAAATAGAGATAAATGAAGAAGATATGCAAAAATATGGATCTGACATTTCGTTTACAGGGAGCTTATGTGAAACGAATCTGTTTTTTGTTACATCTTATTTAGATGATTATCTAAGGGGTTATATCAACTCATTAGTAGATATACAGGCTAATATATATGGTTATCTCTTCCTGTCTGACGTCATCAAGGATTCTGTTGTTCTAAAGATTCAGCAGCTTTACGGCGAGAATAGCGGTGATACAGCATTTAGTTTTGGAAAAGATGATTTGGTGAATGTTATGGCACGCGAAACAACGCGTAAGGAACGTTTGATGTTGTTGAACTTATTTGGAAAGCATCATAAGATGAAGTGTTATAGCCCAACGAATAGCGGCTTATTTGACTATGTGGAACATTGTGATCCAGTGGACTATATCAATGAAATGCCAAAGGTATTCAGGTGTTCCAAAATAAACTTAAATCCAACTTTACGCTGTATTCAGACTGGAATACCATTAAGAGCATATAATATAATGGGTTCCGGCGGTTTCCTGTTATCAAACTTTCAGGAGGAACTGTATGAGTCATACATTGATGGTGAAGAATTCATAATGTATGAAAGTTATGCTGATGCAGCCGAAAAAGTACAGTTTTACCTGAAACATGAGGAGCTTCGTAAAAAAATCAGCGAAAGGGGATGTGTTAAAACATTGGAAGAACATAATTTGAAGCTCCGTTTGCAGTCGATACTCAGTATGGCGAAAATAACATAAACGGTTACATTAGATTATGATCAGGTTTATAAATGGGACATTCAAAATAAATAAGTTGATTTCTGTTGATCCATGTAATCAATAATAAGGATGACAATGCTTCGGGTGAATTATGCCGAAAATATTCATTACTGCTTTTATAAGTTGATAATATTTCATAAATATGAAACAACCATTTTGCATAAGTATCAAGCAAAGGTTTGCTGGTTACCAACATATTAAAATAAGTCTTATTTCCATATAATACCTCTTCATAATAATAAAGATATTCAGGAAAAAATATGCTCAGAGTTTCTCTGACTGTATCCAGAATGTTATATTTACATAGTTTAGAATATGTTTCATTACAGCTTTTTTTGAGGAGAATGGGGGAGGATATAATAATATCATATTCAGACAATATTTCTATATACATAGCTTTGGTAAGTGCTTCCTGACTTTTATTATCAATGAAATAGATTTGATCGGGACATTGACCAATATAGTCAGACGTATAGTGATTTTGCCATATCCAATATAATTCCTCCAGGCTGCGGGAAGACATCCTTAAATGGGATATATTATTATAGCTAACGCCTGAATGGCGGACTAATTTGTCCGAATGGATTTGTCTGATTGGACTGACATGATAGATATCATCCGGTAGTGATGATGTTAAAAGCGGGGAGGTAAAAATATTTACACGCAGCCAGTATATCTTTGCTTGTAAAGTGATTTTTGTAAAAATCTCCTGTGTAACATTCATATTCAACATCTTAAGTAATAATTGATTAAATGGTGTGAAATGACTTTTTATATTTGGGTTATTTGTATAATCTCCGATTCTGCTGCGGATTTCGTTTTTAAGTTCCAGGAAAGCGTCAAGGGAGGGGGTGTCCATCCGCAATATCAATACTTTGAGATATCCGATATAACAAGTACTTAATAAATCATAGACTAACTCATTATAATATGTATCCAGCAGATTTCGGAATTGCCATTCCTGCCATTTGATTAAGTTAACAGTCAGCATATCCTCATAATAAGGCTGATTTCTATATAAAACAACAGAATTTGGATTCATGCAATAATGGTACAATTTTTCATCTAAGAGATAAACACGACAGGCATATAAATAAATCAAAGATCCCCAATAATGATCTTCATAGTAATATTGTTCAGGAAAATAGATTTCATGCTGCAGCAGAAAATCCCTTTTGATCAGCTTATTCCATGGAACAGAGGAAAGGCTTCCGGCAAGAATAAACTGTTTGCGCTTTTCAACGGAATCAATTAGCAATAAGCGATTATTTGGTGAAGGATTCGGTATAAAAGGAGATAATGTTTCAGTTTGACCTTTATAATTACGGATATATTTACAGCAGACAATATCACAATTGTACTTTACAGCATTTACATATAGCATTTCGTACATAGAGGGTTCTGCTAAATCATCCACATCCATAAATGCTATATAATCGGATGAAGAATTATTAAGACCAATATTTCGGGCACATCCTTGTTTGCGGTTTTCCTCACAATGTATAATAGTAATGTTATCAGGATACGCCCGCTCGATTTCCTGTAATATGTTCCAGGTGCTATCTGTGGAAGCATCATCAATGAATATAATTTCAAGATTTTCTATTCCTGTTGTTTGAGCATATAAAGATTTAAAACAGGGATATATATAATGTTCGGCATTAAAACAGGGGATAATTATACTGATTTTCTTGTTCATAGTAACTCCTTTATGTTATAATGTGCTATGTGGACATGTTGAAAGAATGACTTTTTATATATATTTATTTTTATATACTTATTATAGCAAATGAGATAGGTTTTTGCTATTTGTTTCTGGTTAAATGATATTCAGTGCGGGAAGGATAAGAAGACAGGGAATGAATGAAAGATTGATATGTTTTATTATTTGTACTAATTCAGAATTGTATTTTTCGGAATGTCTCTTTTATCTGAATCAATTAGTTGTGCCAGAGGGATATGAAACGGAGGTTTTGGCAATCAAGGATGCCAAATCTATGGCGGCAGGATACAATGAAGGGATGATGGCTACAGATGCGAAATATAAAGTCTATATGCATCAGGATGTATTTATCCTGAATAGAAATTTTATAGCTGACTTATTGAGTGTATTTAATTCTGATAGCATGATAGGCATGATAGGCATGATAGGTCCGCGTATTATGTCAGCAGATGGAGTAATGTGGCATGAATTAAGATATGGTAGTTTGTATGGAACTGGATATGGTGGTGTTAAGGATGCCGATATTGATGAGGAGGGAAATGTCCTGTGGAAATATAAGTGTGACTATGGTGGAGATTATAATGACTATAATTATCACATTCTTGAAGATGGAGTAGTCGAAGTGGCGGTTATAGATGGATTATTAATGGCAACAGCATATGATGTCAGATGGAGAGAAGAGCTTTTTGACGGATGGGATTTCTATGATTGTTCACAATGTATGGAGTTTCGCAGGGAGGGATATCATATTGTCGTACCTCTGCAAAGAATTCCATGGTGTCTCCATGATGACGGTATAATACAGAATTTATGGAGATATGATAAGTATAGAAAAATTTTTATGGAAGAGTATGAAGAATTTTTAGGTAAACATATTGAATCAGGTGCTGATAATGGAATTATAAAGAAGCATGTATACCATGATGATGTAGTTACGAAAATGTTGCTGTTGCAGAAAACAGAAAAAAAGGACATTCTTAGAAAATACAAATATGTAATGAATGAAGCTGATGCAGGAATCAGGCAGCGTAATATAGGCAATTTGATATTGCTGGGTGATTATCTGCAAAGTGAAGGAAAAATAATTATTCCGTATTTTCCAGATATACACAGGCTTGTAATAATTATTAATATTATAAAAAATGAAGAGCAAAATAAGTTGAATAACAATATTATTACCGATGCGTGTGATTTTGAAGAATTGTCGGAGAAATACGTAAAATTATGCTTTTGGTTAAGAAGAATTGAAATGAATTATTTTGAACTGTCAAAGGTTGATATCATAGATTTTTTCGTGAAGCAGAATGTTTCTTGTATAGCTATATACAGTATAATTTTAAATGAGTATATTATGAATGGTATATATATATCATGTATGCTTTATACGCTGTTGGCAGGATCTACAGCAGAAAAAACAGCTGTCAGTTTATTGGATATTTTTTCACGACAAGAAATACCCATAAAAGAAATATATTACCTCTTAGCAGATTATTATCTGGCGCATAATGCCAAATTGCAGGCATTGGATTGCTTACAGAGAATGCCGGAACCGGATGAAGAACTGTTGCGGTTAATCAGGAAGCTGGAAGAAAAGATATAAGATATGTTGAGGTTTTATAAGGAGAAATTAAGTAAGATACAATTTTTGGTTGAAGGTCTTGCAAATCAGTTTTTTAATATATATTTTAAAATTGTATTAATCAATTTGTAAGAATTGCCGATATAATATGTTAGTTAGAAACATAAGATAAGAAATAATTTTAAAACTCCTAATTCTAACAAATTCTAACAAAGAAAAGCAGATTCAGCAGTAAATAAGATGGACAGGTAGTATAATAATGAATAGTAAAAGTCTGGAAATAATTGATAAATTAATACATTTTCTTGAAAATGGAGCAATGTCAGCAGAAGATTTTCCCCATGAAGATATTCTTAAATTAATAAGATATGAATATTCTATTATCTTAAATGACCCTGTTCAATTAGAGATTATAAAATATTATAGTGTTATGCTGCAAAGAGCAGTAACAAATAATGAAACTGATTCAATAATTAGTGTACTAAAGATAGTTTTATACAATCTTAGAATATTAGCAACTTTACGTATCAAGGTGAAAGAAGCAGAGGCAAAGAGTACAATTCAGAAATTTATGAAAAATTCAACAGAGTTTTATTTTAGGTATTGCAATCGTAATTCGACTTTAAATAAAGTGGCATTTACTGGTAATGGTGTAATATATACAGTAATTACAGGTGAATACGACAAATTGCATATACCAGAATATATTAATGATGAATTTGACTACATTTGTTTTACAGATAATCCAGAGTTGAAATCAGATATTTGGGATATCAGATTAATAGTCAATAATGAGGGTTTGGATACTGTCCGACTTGCTCGTAAAACAAAGATTTTAGTACACAAGTATTTGAAAGATTATGACTATTCCATTTATGTAGATGGTAAGATTGCAATTATAGGAGATTTAAAAAATTATATTGATAAATACAGTAAAGGAAGCCCGTTACTGTGCTTCCCACATTTTGTCAGGGACTGCGTATACTTAGAAGGTGAGTCATGTGTAGAATATAAAAAAGATAAGGAACTGGTAATAAGAGATCAGTTAGAACAGTACAACAAAGAAGGTTATCCAGTACATAATGGTCTGGTAGATACAGCCTGTATAGTTAGAAGTCATAATAACAGCCAATTATGTAAGGTTATGGATGATTGGTGGAACGAAGTGAAGACTAAGAGTAAACGAGATCAACTTAGTTTTGGATATTCTTGTTGGAAGAACAATTTCAATTACGATATATGTAATCTATTTGTATATAATAACGAATATATATGTAAACGACGAGAATGGGAACCTCCTTATTAGACGCATAAAAGAAAAAGGTGTATGTAATTTATGGAATTTGAAAATAAAAGCTTCCTTTGAAACCTGACAGTAACATATCATGTACAGTTGGGATTTTACAAGAAATTAATTATGCATATGTTTCTTCAACTATGAGAGTGGAGGGAGAATATTCTCATTTTATGATTTAGCGTGATAAAAATTGAATCAACTTTTTATTAATTAAATAATATATTAGAGCAACACAAATTATAAAATGTGATATCATTGATTTCTTCAATTGGAAAATAATGAAACCAAAAATAATATTTTATTTTGCTGATAATAATCGCAAATCGGAGGAATGATTATGGAAAGTCTAAAAGGTAATAGCTTACTCGTATCAGACATCCTCTTTGACGGTCTTAATAATGACAAAAATAGGAAACATAAAATAATAATTTCTCTAACAACTTATCCGGCAAGAATCGACACTGTGCACATAGTATTAAAACAGATGCTCAGGCAGACACTTAAACCGGATAGAATACTACTATGGCTGTGTGATGAGCAATTTCCTAATAAAGAGTTACCGGATTGGGTTGAATTGTATAAACATGCTGGAATTGAATTCTGTTTTTGCCCAGTTAATCTAAAACCTCATACAAAATATTACTACACAATAAAGGAAAACCCAAATGCTCTGGTTATAACAGTTGACGATGATATATTTTATGATGAATATCTTGTGGAAAAATTGTATAACTCTTACATGCAATTTCCGAACGCGATATCTGCAATGCGTACACATAAGATTGTTTTTGACAGAAATGACCATATATGTAGTTATTTACGTTGGAAGTATGAATGCTCGGATCAAATTGCACAGCCTTCCATGAAATTATTTGCTACAGGAGTCGGGGGTGTATTGTATCCTCCAAATAGTTTGCATCCGGAGGTTTTTAACTTAACTGGTATAAAGAATACGTGTTTGTATAATGACGACCTTTGGTTAAAAGTAATGTCTCTTTTGCAAGGGACGCCAGTTGTTCTGGTAGAGTGTTGCAAACAACTTAGATATATTCCTGGGACACAAGAATGCGAGGAAACACTTAGTTTAAGTAATAATATAGGCAGAAGAAACGACTTAATTCTTACTAATATACTTCAGCATTATAATGAATATTATGGGAAAGATGATACTGTTGAGAAACGTATTCAAACTATGTATCAAACTGTAGATGATAGATTTGTAGGTTTCTCTGATTTCTTTGAAAAGAAAGGGATTAAGAAAAAAGCAATTTATACTACGATAACTGAAGATTATGATTTTCCGAAACTCCCACGCTTTATAAATGACGATTGGGACTATATCTGCTTTACAAATAACCTTCAGCTTAATTCTGATTTTTGGAAAATTGTTCCAATGGAAGAATCAGAGTTGGATTCTGTAAAAAAATCAATGTGCTATAAAATCCTGCCACACAAATATATGAATGGATATGATTGTAGTCTTTGGATAAACAGTGATTTTGTTGTTCTTAATGATGTCAATGAGATTATAGTTAACTATAGCCAGGGTGGTGCTGTGCTTTGTTTTAATGAGTATACCAAGGATTGCATTTATGACGAGATGTTGAGTTTTATATCTATGAAAAAGAGCGATTCCAATATACTTATAAAACAAATCAAAAAGTACATAGAGTCTGGATACCCACGACATAACGGATTGGCTGATACCTGTATTTTATATAGAGAACATAATGACCCCAGAGTAATACAAGTTATGGAGGATTGGTGGTATGAGTATGAGGTACAAAATTACAGCATTTTAGATAAGTATAGCTTTAACTATGCGTGTTGGAAAAATAGTTTCAAGTATGACACATATATATCCTATTTTGATAAGAGTGAGTATTTTTCGAAAGTATCTTATATTTCTGATATTGAAGGGTTAAGGTTGGCTTTGGTATGGATGCAAGTAGGTTTAACAGAGCCAATGTATTGTGAAAAGACAGTTGATTTGAAGAATGGAAGGTTTAATATTTCTTATAGTGTAAAAGAGTTGGAAAATATAAAAGCGGCATATAGATTGTTTTTTTGGCCGCCCGTTGGAACTATATGCTTGGAATTTGAACATAAAATGGTTTGTTTCTCAAATGGTAATTCTGAAAATCTTGAAGTTGTTAACGGGAATTATGAGGAGGTAAGAGGTAATACCATGATTTTTAACATTAAAGATCACATTAACGAGCCAATCATCGAGTTTTCTCTGCTAGGTTTGAATGTCTCTGCTGTTGTATCATTTGTGTTATCTGGCATTATAAAAATCATAATATGATGAATCAGAATGCAGAGTTTTCCATATATGTTAACATTTGATATCGGGGTAAAACATCAATTTAGAAACTAACAGAAGTTAACTGCAACAGCCATCTTGCGGACACAACATTTCAATTCTGCAGAAGGGTAAATTTCTTGAAATAATCATGATGATTTGTGGTAAGATCATTGACTTGCCGTATCCCATTCTATGGTGTATTCAGTAATCTTGGATTAGGTGATACCTTGTTAGATACATTTATTGATGAACTCTCACGCTAGAAAGCTAATTTATATAGATATGCTTATTTATTTATGAATACTGCCGATATAATAAAGAGGCAGTTAAGTAAAAAAATGAATATAAATATTAATAGCGCAAGGAAAGCGCAGGGAACACATGCAAGGAGGCATATAATAGCCAGACTGTATGAACTTCCATTGCATTTGAATATGTAGTGGTCTTTTTTATATTCTATTATAGGATTTTTTATTATATAATTGTTGAATATAAAATATTGAATGAGTCGCTTGGTGCAATATATAATAGGATTGTTCAGTCGTATATTTCTCCTATGAAATATATATAATAGTTTCCTTTACAAAGATAAATACCATCCCAGTTACTTATACCGTCCGTTATACAATTAATAGATATAATATAAATAATCAAAATGAATGATAAGAAATATACGACTATAGGGGGCGGATATGTTAAGTGTTCAAACGAATATTCAATCTATGTTTACAAATCGGTCACTAAAGAAAACGAAAAAAACCATTGCTTCTGCAACGGAAAAATTATCAAGTGGATATCGGATCAATAGAGCAGCTGATGATGCGGCTGGTCTGGCTATATCGGAGAAAATGCGCCGTCAGATCAGGGGGCTTTCGCAAGCATCAGATAATGCACAGGATGGAATATCGTTGCTTCAGATAGCAGATGGTGCTATGTCGGAAATTCAGGATATGCTACACAGATGCACCGAATTAACGGTGAAGGCAGCAAACGGGACGAATTCAATGGATGATCGTGCGGCGATACAGGCAGAAATTGATCAGATCAAAGCAGAAATCAATGTGATTGCTGCCAAAACAGAGTTCAATGAAAGACCTCTTCTTAATGGCGAGGATATAGTGATTAAAAATGGGGTTGCTATATCCAGCAGTCTGCCATCGTGGGTCACTTATACTGGTGGTGGGTATATGAATGGAACATATACAACGAATGAAACCTATACTGAGTCAGATGGAATTACACAGGGAAGTATGGCGATAGATCATGCAGCAGCTTATATAGATTTTTCAGGTTATACAGGCAATGTGAATGATTTAATTGATAAGGGATTCCATTTTACATGCTGCACATGCAACAGGCATTACAGTATTCAATTTACATCCGGAACTACAGGTTCTGTAGAGAGTAGCGGGAATCATTATGTTTACAGCGTTGGAATTGATGGAATAAACAATGCAAATGACTTACTAAACAGAATTATATCCCAAGTCGGAACGAATCCGTCCAATCACTATACGAATTTGACTATTGTTGATGATAAATTGGTTATTTATGATGACCGGGGCAACAACAATAGTGCTCAATTAGCTCTTCCGTCAAATGCGACATGGGATAATACGTGGACGAATAAAGGTCAATATGCCGCTCCAAACGTAAGTATGGGCTGGGGAATATTCGGACCAGGAATTGCAACCTCGTTAACACCAAAAGACCAGGGAACTAAACTGTTTTTACAAATTGGTACTTCTGGAGACTCGTGGAACCGCATGGAAATTATACTTCCCGATATGAAGACCAGAAACCTGGATTTAGATGGGGTTAATGTAACAACAGAGCAAAACGCAAGAGCAGCATTAATGAAATATAAAGAAGCAAGTTCTTTTGTCAGCAAGGAAAGAAGCCGTTTGGGTGCATATCAGAATAGATTGGAACATACGATCAGGAATCTTGATAATGTTGGTGAAAATACGCAGGCTGCGGAAAGCAGAATCCGTGATGCGGATATGTCGAAAGAAATGGTCGAGTATTCGAAGGATAATATTCTGATGCAGGTAGAGCAGGCAATGCTTTCACAAAATAATAATAACAGAGAGGCTATTCTTTCACTACTTCAATAATTGAAAATCCCGACAAGAGGAGTACAGGATGATACCATTTTCATTTTGCATAATTGCAAGAGATGAAGAAAGTCATATCAATAAGTGTCTTGCTCGTATATCACAGTATTTTAAAAATTACCCTCATGAAATTATTATTCTTGATACTGGTTCGACAGATAGGACAAAAGAATATGCCAGGCGTTATACTGATAGAATATACGATTATAAATGGATAGATGATTTCAGTAAAGCCAAAAATGAGAGTATCAGATTGGCCGCCAACGACTGGGTATTTGTGGTAGATTGCGATGAATATCTGGAAGAAATTGATATGGAGAAATTCTGTCTCCTGCTTGAATCTTCACCAGAGAATGCAATCGGAACATTTAAGCGCCGTGATGCAGTCATCAAGGATGGAATATTGTCTGTATCAAATGAAATGTGTCCCAGAGTATTTTCGCGTAAGCTGTTTCATTATAGCGGCAGAGTCCATGAGCAACTAGTAAGTATAAATGAGGAAACTGAAAAAATCTTTTTAAAGATTCCCATAACATTTTATCATGATGGCTATATAGAGCTTCCTGAGATGAAAGGAAAGCGGAATATGGAATTATTGATAAAGGAACTGCAAAATAATCCCAAAGATCCCTACATATTATATCAGTTGGGAAAAGCATGTGATCTGCTAAACGATCAACGGGCAGCACTTAAATACTATGAGAAGGCATTGGAGTTTGATGTGGATACGCAGCTTAATTATGTACAGAATCTGGTTGAGGCATATGGGTACTGCCTTATTGCGTTAGGGTATTGTAAAGAGGCTTTGCATCTGGAAAGTGTTTATAGCGAATTCGCTGATTGTGCTGATTTTCATTTTCTTATGGGACATATATATATGAATAACAGACAATTTGATAAAGCTGTTGATGAGTTTAAAATAGCATCAAACTGCAGTATGTATAAAGATGAGGGAGTGAATGGATATAAAGCCTGGTATAACATTGGAGTTATATATGAATGCCGGGGGCAGTTCGATGATGCAGTAAAGTATTATAATAGGTGTGGGGATTATGAAGCAGCGATGAAGCGTATTCACAACATATGCAACGATACAAGAGATATTATTATTGATTCATAGGTTTGAATGATATGCAACAATTTTTTTCAAGTACTTTTTTAGGGAAACGAGATCTGAATTAAAATAATTCTTTATGACATGTTAATTAATTAATGCATATTGCCGATATAATAACCAAGCAGTTTGCCATACCGCTTGGTAAATGAATATCACTATTTTGGTACAGGGAAAGTATCGGGAACATATGCATGGAGGCATGAAATAATTGGATCGAAAGACCTTCCATTGCATTTGGTTATGCAGTGGATTTTTTGTGTTTGTAAAGGTATAAAAGCAGGATACGTATGAAGTACATAATACGAAATACATAATATTAAGAGAAGTGGGGTAAATATAATTATGGAAAATACCAGAAAAACGCAATTGGAAGCATTGGAGACTCTGAAAGACTTCAATGTAAAGCTCGTTAAGGCATTGAATGAAATGGTACCGGAACTTAGAGGAACGGAGAAGGAAGATACCTGGGAGTATATGGATTATGTTTTTAAGAGCATGAACTGGGAATTACAAGTGATCAATGGAACCCTGGATGTGTTGAATGAAAAAGAGCTCTGCGTTGATAAAAAAAGTCTGAACGGGATAATTGAACAAGTGAATGATGTATATGTTGAGAAGAGAGCGTTAGAGCTGGCTCAGGTGATGGAAGTTGAATTGCTGCCATTCTTTAAGCAGCTTCAGGAGCGAATTGACGAGGTTTGTGCCTGAATACTTTAGAAATAGCAGACAGGGGATAATGTATGAGTGGAGTGAAATTACAAATTGCATTTCTTCCATATAAAGCATCAATGTGGGACTCACTTGAGAGTATTTGGATGGCTGCTGAAGCTGATCCAGATTGCTGTACCTATGTGGTCCCCATTCCCTATTACCAGCGTAATGCGGACGGAAGCCTTGGAGCCTGCTGTTATGACGGTGATGATCTGCCGGAGTATGTTCCTGTAACGCATTATGAACACTATAAACTTCAGGAGAGACAGCCGGATATCATATATATTCATAATCCATATGATGACGGTAACCTCGTTACCAGTATTGATACAAGATACTATTCTGCTGAGTTAAAGAAGTACACAAATTTATTGGTGTATGTACCATATTATTGTACCTCTGGCGGGATGAGCGAAGGGCGGTCTTTATGTCGTGCGTATCTGCATGCAGATTATATTATAATACAGGCAGAGAGGTACAGGAAGTTCTTTGATCCAATCATTCCACCGGAAAAACTGCTACCGTTAGGATCACCAAAATTCGATAAAGTGATCCGCATGTGCAAGAATCCGCCGGAACCGCCAGAAGTCTGGATAAAGAAGATGACCGGCAAAAAGGTGTATTTTTTCAATACAAGCATACAAGGTATGTTGGCAGATACCAGGAGGTTTCTATTTAAAATGGAGTATGTATTCAGGTGTTTTCATGGCAGAGAGGATGCCTGCTTGTTATGGAGGCCACATCCCTTGCTGGAGACAACCTTTGACAATGCAAGAGAGGAGTACAAGCCATTTTATAATATGCTAAAACGTTATTTTATTCAAAATATTGATGGGATTTTTGATGATTCACCGGATATTGAGAATACCATTGCGTTGTGTGATGCCTATATAGGAGATTCATCGACCAGTATAACGGCACTCTTTGGTATTGCCGGAAAGCCGCTGTTTATACTGAATAATTATATTAATACCTTACCGGAAGAGGATGATTGGCGTGGTGAGATCATCAGAGACTTTTTCGTTGACGGACAGGATGAATGGGTGATAACACAAGGAAATAAACTTTACCATTCATTCGATAAGAATTATCATTACAATTTTTATTGTGATTTATCAGAGTATTCCTCAGGTTATTATTATCTTCGTGTGATCGAAATAGAAGGTCTGATCTATATATGTCCTCAGAATGCACAGGATATCCTTATCATAGAAAATCACAAAGTTGTCAAGAAGATTGCATTAGAACGCTGTATTGAACAGTTAGGAGCGTTTAGTAATGCATGGAGGACAGGACAATACCTGTTCCTGATTCCAAATAGATATCCTGCAATCGTCCGTTATGATATTGAAAATGATTGTGTAGATTATATTAGAGGACATAATGAAATATTTGTAAAAAATGTAAAGGGGATAAGGAAAGTTGGTGGCAGTTGTCTCTGGAAGAACTACTTATTTCTGGCTTCTCCGGTTGACAATGCAGTGCTTGCAATTGAAACAGCAAGCATGAAGATACAATTACTCACAACTGGAGCGATAAATGAATGCGGGTGTATTGGTATGACACCTTATGAAGATGGGATATGCCTCCTTCCCTATACTGGAACCACAATCACCTGTTGGAACCCCATGACTGGAGCTGTTAAAGAATATACACACATGCCGGATAATTTTCAGTGTAAAAACAGACCGCTTGGTTTTTCGTGTAAGGAGCGTCCATTTGGTTTGGCAGCTGTATATCAGACTCGGATTGTAATACCGCCCATGTGGGGAACTATGTTTGTATCCATTGATATGGTAACTGGAATCATAGAAGAATGGGAACCGCCTTTTGATGTTTCAGTTGAAGAAGTAAACGGTTATTTTCGTTCAGGAAGCATAGGTGCTTTCCTGAAAAGAACAGATACATTGGGAGCCGGTACCTATCGTTTCTTTAATGGACCTGGACGCAGAATATATGATGTCAATCTTATCACAAAGGAGTTTTGTGAAATTGAGATTATGTTTCATATAGAGGACTTGCTGCAACAGGAACCGGGATTTAAAGCAATTTCAGATTGGCTGAAATATGGATGTGAGGAAAAAGCATTATATACATTAAATGATTTTCTGGATGGCACTATTATTGGACAATCTTTTGATAAAGAAAAGCAGATAGAAGCCTATGGAGAAATAGCAGAAAACAATGATGGAACCTGTGGCGAGAAGATACATCAATTTGTTCGCACAAAAGTGTAGGCAAAAAGCGAGGGCAATTATGGTAAAGGTAATTACCTATGGTACATTTGATCTCCTTCATGAGGGACACTATCGGTTGCTGCAGAGAGCAAAGTCTCTGGGAGATTATCTGATAGTCGGTATAACAACGGAAAGCTATGACCAGACAAGGGGGAAGCTGAATGTAGTAGATACCTTAATGACCCGTATTGAGAATGTCAGAAAAACCGGATTTGCAGATGAAATTATCATAGAGGAATACCCTGGACAGAAGGTCAGTGATGTGAAGAAATATAAGGTTGATATTTTTACTGTTGGCTCTGACTGGACAGGAACATTTGATTACATGACTGACTATTGCAGGGTGATTTATCTGGAAAGGACAAAGAACATTTCCAGTACCATGCTCAGGGAGCAGAATAAACGGATACAGAAGATTGGTATCATAGGAACAGGAAGAATTGCCAATCGTTTTGTACCGGAGGTTCAGTTGGTAAGCGGTATCAGCATACAAGGAGTTTACAATCCGAATAAAAAAAGTGCTGAAGAGTTTGCTGAGAAAGTGGGAATTGATGCTTATGCGGATTTGGATGTGTTGTTTGAATCTGTTGATCTGATATATATAGCTTCTCCCCATGAAACACATTATTCCTATGTAAAGGCGGCGTTGGAGCATGGAAAACATGTATTATGTGAAAAACCGGTAGCACTTAACAGGAAGCAGGCAGCAGAACTGTTTGATTATGCAGGGAATCATAATCTTATATTGTTTGAAGGAATTAAAACAGCATATTGTCCTGGATTTGAGAAACTATTAGGAATCGCTTATAGTAAAATGATTGGAGATATACGGTATATAGATGCTTGTTTTACTAAATTAGAAAAGGAAAACAGTAGAGAACTATCAGACAGTATATACGGAGGAAGTTTTGTTGAACTTGGAAGCTATGGATTGCTTCCAGTAATTAAATTATTTGGACATGATTATGATAATGTCCAATTTGACTCCATAACAGGAAATAATGGATTAGATATTTTTACAAAGGCATCTTTACGGTATCCAAAAGGACTGGCAACAGTAACTTGCGGACTTGGTGTAAAGGCAGAAGGCAGATTGATGATTTCTGGTACAAAAGGCTATATTATCGTGGAAGCTCCATGGTGGAAGACAACTTATTTTGAAGTGCATTATGAAAACTCATTGGAAGTGGAGAAGTATACTGAAAGATTTCTAGGTGATGGGCTTCGTTATGAAATCAGTGATTTTATTAATATGGTGAACAGAAGCGGTGATTGTAAGCATAAGTTGTCAAGTGAGGATTCTATTGCGATAGCAGGCGTTATGGAAAGGTTTATGGCGGCAGAGAGCAGATTTCAAAAATAATTTTATATGAACCAGAAAAGTACTATAAGGTGAAAGATGATTAAATATGATTCAATTGAATGATAAAATGCTTCGTCAGCTACAGATGCTGCAGTTGGAAATGCTGATTGAAGTTGACAGGATTTGCAGGAAATGTGGTATTAAATATAACATTATCGCAGGAACGTTGCTTGGAGCTATCCGACATGGCGGATACATTCCGTGGGACGATGATGCGGACATTGCTATGCTTCGTCCTGAGTATGAGAAATTTCGTAAAGCATGCAGAACAACGCTTGATAAAAGTAGATTTTACTTTCAGGATCACAGAAATACTAAGGGATATCGTTGGGGTTATGGAAAAATAAGAAGAAAGAACACATTATTTCTACGAGAGTATCAGGAACATATGCCATATGAGCAGGGTATATTTATTGATATTTTTCCGCTGGATGGGGTACCAGACAACTACATCCTGCGGAGTATTAAGAATTTTGAGTGCTTTTGTGTTAGGAAAATACTTTGGTCGAAAGTGGGGAAAGTTGCAGAAATAAGTTTCTGGAAGCGTCAGATATATATGTTATTGGACAAAATTTCAGAAGAAGCAATATTTCGCTATTATCATATAATGATTCATTATGCAAACCAGAAAAAAACGAAGATGGTTCGTATCTTAATGTTCCCCACACCGAATAATGCATATGGATATTACCGGAACTGGTACGAGAATAGTACGGATACGGAGTTTGAAGGTAAAATATTTCGGGGAATCCGTGATTATGATAGTTATCTGAGTTTTAAATTCGGTGAGTATATGGATTTGCCGCCTGTGGAGAAGAGGAAAGTGCATCCAGTGAGTGAACTGAAATTACTACCCAAGAGAAGGTGAAAATAATAATGAGTAAAAGGGTATCAGTAATAGTTCCAATCTATAATACAGAGGAGTATTTAAACAAATGCTTGCGAAGTATTTGTTTACAAACATATGCAAATTTAGAAATAATTTGCATAGATGATGGATCCACAGATGCTTCTGGCAAAATAGCAGATTTATTTGCCCAAGCTGATGATCGATTTATTGTGGTACATAAAAAAAATGGTGGAGAATGTAGCGCAAGAAACATCGGTTTAGATTTAGCGACAGGAGATTATATTACTTTTGTAGATTGCGATGATTGGCTTGAAGTAAATATGTATGAAAAATTAGTGGAAAAGATAGAGTTTACAGGATGTGATTTAGTTGCATCAGGATATTGCATTGCTACTGATCATGGCAGCTTTAGAGTGGAAAATGAATTGAGGGTTACGGATTTGACTTTTGGTAATGAAGAATTGCTTTCATATGTTTTTAAGCGAGATTCTTACCGAGGATTTTCAGTATACCTTTGGTGTAAACTATTTAAGAGAAACGCTATATATAGTAATGGTAGGAAGATTACTTTTGACGAATCTTTAAAACTGGGAGGAGATATTTTGTTTTTTACCAGAGTAGCGACACATGTAAAAAAGGCTTGTTATTTGGATGAAGCATTTTACCATTATTATCAACGGAGTACATCTACTTTTCACGCTAAGAGATTAGATGTATTGATGGATATTTTAAGAGCATATGAGTATGTCATAACAGAGTTAGAATCATGTATGATTAAAGAAGAAACGATTCGATTTGTTAAACGATTTTTGGTTTATCATGCGGAACGAGCAGCAAAGTGTGCTATAGAACAAAATAATGATAAAATATTGACGATAACACAAAGATATATGAATTGTTATGAAGAAGAGTATGTATCTACGAATCAAAATTACCCTGAAAGGCTTAGAGAATTTTATGAATTAAAAATTAAAATATTGGGAGAACAGTAATGAAATGGATTAAAAAAGGTCATGAGTTTGACAATATGTATAAAGAGATTTTGTGTAAGGAAAGATTCTATCTTTTTGGTGCAGGTGACTATGGCAGACAGTTTTTTAAGATATTTCATGAGGAAATTGATATATGCGGATATATAGATAATGATATTGATAAGCAGTCAGACTACATAGAAGGATTACCCTGTAGAGCGTTAAGGGATGTAAAATTGCAAGACAATGAGGGAATTATCCTTACTATGTCTCAAATGGCAAGAGTTAACCCTAAAGAGCAGTTAATACAGATGGAATATGTTAAAGACAAGAATTTCTTTATTATTGAAGAATTCATTTCGGTCTTTAATGTATATAAATATAACAAAGTTTACTTTTCATCAATTTCATTTCTTCCCAGTACATTATGTAATTTAAATTGTAAGTACTGCCTAAATTTTAATCCTTTTGCAAAAAAAATTTATACGCGAGAATGGAAGGAGTTAGTAGTTGATGTGGATATGTTTTTTAAGTGTGTTGATCGCATAATGCTGTTTCATGTAAGCGGCGGTGAACCGATGCTATATCAATATTTTGTGGATATTATTGAATATATAGATAAAAACTATGGAGATAGAATAGATACATTAAGAACTGTAACAAATGGAACAGTGGTTCCTAGCGATGAAATACTTCAACGTTTAGGTAAATGCAATATTGAAATAACGGTTGATGATTATAGAGAAGCTGTTCCACAATTTAACGAAAGATTTGATAAGTTAATCGGGAAACTGGAAGAATATAATATCAAATACTATATTAATAAGGCAAATGTATGGATAGATTTGGCTCCTGAAAAAACGGATTATTCTGACTACACAGATAAAGAGCTGGAAGAACATAGAAAAGCTTGTAGCCAATCGTGGCAGGAACTGCGTGATGGAAAACTATATAATTGTAATTATGCTGCATATGCAAATGTTGCAGGTATAGCGGGGGAACAGGATATGGAAGAAACTTTTGATTTAAGAGATTTTGATGAAGAAAAAAAGAAGGAATTTATAGAATTCAGATTGGGTTTTAGCACAAGAGGATATACGAATTTTTGTAAAAGGTGCAGAGGGTTTACAAAGTACAATAGTGAAGAGGTCAAGCCAGCAGGTCAGCTTGGTTAAAGGACTAATAGCTTAATGATTAATAAGATTAGCAACAGAAGGATTAGCTTTATGAAAGCTGGTTTGGATAAGATGAAAGAATATATATATATTATCGAACCTAATCATATACCAGAAGAAAGAGAGAAAAGGATATATGAGAAGAATTTGTATCTATTGTATTTATGATAAAGATGGTATAATTGATGACTATATTCTGTATATACTTTCAATGTTGGATGATTTGGTAGAAAAACTAGTCGTGGTCATCAATGGCAATATAACTGTTCATAGTAAGAAGAAGCTACATAATATAGTTGAGCACATTTTTGTACGCGATAATATAGGATTTGATTCAGGAGCATATAAATATGCGTTTAACCGCTTAGGTTCTGAAGAAATGACGCAATATGATGAATTAATACTATGTAATGATACTTTTTATGGGCCATTTATCTCAATGCAGGAAATTTTTTCCGTCATGGATAAAAAGGATGCGGATTTTTGGGGATTGGCATATCATATAAACGGATATGCTAATTATCTTCAAAGTTACTTTCTTGTTTTAAAAAAAAATATAATAAGTGGAAGCGTATTTTGGAATTATTTTAATGAAGTAATATCAGAACATGAAACAGATATATCATACGTTTACGCAAAATTTGAAACAGGGCTGTTTCGATGCCTTGTTAATGCAGGTTATATATTCGCTTATTATGCTGATGCAGATAATTTGAATATTTATGTCAATGGAGACATTGCTATAGAGAGATACCATCTTCCAATATTAAAGAAAAAAGTTTTTGAAAGTAGATATTATGACAGTGAAAATGTGAATAATGCATTACAGTATATACATACACATACCTGCTACGATATAGATTATATATTAAATAATGCTAATAGGGTATATGGATTTTCAGGAATACATCATGGTATAAGGAACACTTACTTAGTAAAAAAAGAAGAGGTAAAGTTTTCGCAGTCAAGCATTACTGAGGCAGATATCATAAAGTTTATCAAAAGCCATGATAATATTTATATCTATGGAGCAGGTATTGTTGCGAAAAGGCTCTGGTATTCCTATAAACAGTATTTTGTGAACTGTAAAGGGTTTGTGATATCCAATAGTCAAGAAAAGAAAGAATTATATATTGGAGGACTTCCTATATTTTATTGGAAGGAACTATCGAATATGCAACACAATGCAGTATTGGTTGCACTGATAGATTTCGAAATTGACGAGATCATGAGAAATATTACTACATGTGAAAGTAGTTTATATTTATTTTAAGTTGAGTTGTAGTAAAGTAAAAAGATAGGAGCACAATATGAGACCACAATTTACAATAATAACTATTTGCTATAATGAGGAAAAACGTATTAGTAAGACAATGGAGTCTGTCTATAATCAGACATTTTTGGATTTTGAACATATTATCATTGATGGCAAATCAAATGATAATACAGTTTGCATAGCAAAAAACAAAGCACTGAATTATAGAAATGGATCAATAAGGATTTATTCTGAGGAAGATCAGGGAATCTACGATGCCATGAATAAGGGGATAATGTATTCAAAGGGGGAGTATATTTGCTTCATGAATGCAGGGGATAGTTTCTTTGATCGTGCAGTGCTTGAGAGTGTAGCTAAAATTATGGAAGAGAGAGAGGCAGATATATACTATGGAGATGCGATATCTGTATATCCAAATGGAGAAATTAGATTTTTAACAAGATATCATTATGAGGACAAGTTAGATCTAAGGGAGCAAATATTTCGAAATAATGCAATAATGCCTATGCATCAGGCCATTTTTGCTAGTCAAAGTAGTTTTGTTAATAATATGTTTGATATAAAGATTAAATTACGTGCGGAATTTAAATGGTTTGCCCAATGTGTTTACAGTGATTTATCGGTATGCGACACAAAAATACCAATATGTTATTACATGTCTGGAGGTGAAAGCGAAAAATCAAAGAATGCCATGATTTCTCTTTCAGAAATAGATGAAATAAGGCATAATTTTAGAAATGAAACGGAAGATAACATAAATTTAATATATAATATTAAAACGCAATATGCTAAAGTGAATACGGATTTTTCTATATTAGATATGTGGCTGGCACTTAAAGAAGCAAAAAAACCAATAGAAAAATATTTTCATTCGTTTAATTATCTTAATATTGCAGTTTATGGGGTAGGTATTTTAGGAAATCATTTTATATCGGAGATAAAGCATACAAATATTACCATTAGATATTTAATTGATAATCATGTAAAAGATGCTTACTGTGGAATTAAAACCTTTTCTTTAAGTGATTTTCTAGAACCAGTCGATGCAATAATAGTTACGCCGGTATTTTATTATGATATGATCAAAAACGATTTAGAAAACGTAGTAAAATATCCGATTATATCATTAGAGGAGGTTTTAATGAAAATATGGGAGTTATAATTAATAAAATGACCGACCAGCAGGTATAGTAAAATAGCGCGAATGGATTAAATTCTGATTTGGATCTTGATAAACTAAGACAGGAATTGTCTGTATAGGAGATGGAACATGATGATTCAGTAGTAAAAAAAACTTTGGCATTTTAAAGTAACCGAGGAAAGGGAAAAGCTGATTTCCCTGTATCCTACAATCATAACATTTAAACGGAAAAAGTTGGTTGTGGTGATGTATATTTTAGCTTTTATGGCCCCAATATACAGAGACCAAATGTCAATGATACGGTACACAAGTGTAAGGAGAACATATGAATAAAAAAAGGAATATACTGGTTATTTCCCATGAAGCAACATTAGGTGGAGCCACCCGTTCTCTTTTAGAATTGCTGGAATATATAAAAGAATATATAAACATAGTGGTTATACTCCCTCATAATGGAATAGTGGAGGAGTATTTGGCAGAATTAAATATTAATTACTATATAGTTCCTTTTTCACTGGCCTTTGGGAAAATTGGAATGCATACATTAGAAGAGGAAGATAGCAATTATATTAATAATTATAGAGCATCGGAGGATATTCTGGCTATAGTAAAAAAAGAAAGAATAGAATTGATTTATACTAATTCTAGTGTAGGTAATGTAGGTGCTATAACGGCATTACGTGGAAAAATACCGCATATCTGGCATATCAGAGAGTTTTTAGAGGAGCATTTTTCATCTGAGTTCTGGGATAAAGAGCTAAAAAAGAGTTTATTTTCAATAACCGATCAATTTATTACTATCTCAGAGTGCATTAGAGAAAAATATAGAAATATATATAATATAGATTCTGAGTGTATTTATGATGCCGTTGATTATAAAAGATATTACAGTAAAGTAACGGATAAAAGAATAACTGATAATCTTCCTGTAAATATATTAATTGCTGGATGGATTAGTAGAGAAAAAGGACAATATGATGCAATTAGAGCTGTGGAAATATTGGTGTCTAAGGGGGTTAACAACATTAAGTTATTGATTGTGGGAAATGGTGTTAGAGCATATCGCTGGGAGCTGGAACAATATATTTGGGAGCGCAGACTTAACAGATATATAACAATAATGCCTTTCCAACAAAATTTAAAAAGTATTAGAGATAAATGCTCTATATCTTTAACTTGTTCCAAGATGGAAGCCTTGGGAAGGGTTACGATTGAAGCAATGATGGCAGGATTGGTGGTAATCGGTGCAAACACAGGTGGAACTGTGGAGCTTATAGGTAAGAAGGAAGAGCGAGGATATTTTTATAGAGAAGGTGATGTTTATGATTTGGCAGATAAAATTCATAAGGTTTTAGATGAGCAAAACGAATGTTTGATGAAAAAGCGGATTTCTGCTCAAGAATATGCTAAAGAAGCTTTCGATTCTCATGTTTATGCAAGTAAAATATATAATCTGATTGAATACAATATCATTGAATATCAGATTACGAATCAAATAATTACTGTAGGTAATAAGTTGGAAAAACGTTTTAATATTTTGTATGAGAAGGGTATGGGCATAAAATCTAATAGGGTAAACAATTTTGATATGATATATATGAACCAGTTTTTTATTATGAATAAATGGTTTGAGGTAAAATATATGGGTGGTGATCTGGGGAGATACCTTGAGTTTGAGAAACTTTATAGAATTGCTATTTATGGTATGGGATTTTTGGGTAGTAATCTGTTCTATGAGTTGTCTGACAGTAATATTATGATTGTGTGCGTATTTGATAAAACCTTTTGCGGAATGGAAATACCATCAAGATACATAAAATTAGAAAAGCCGAATGAAATCGTTGATTCAATAGATGCTATTATTATTACAATGGCAATCAATGCTAATGAGATAAAGAATCAATTGAAAAGAAAATTTTCTTGCAAGGTTCTTACAATAGAAGAGTTAATTAATTTATGCATAACATTAAGAACCTTGGATGGGGATTAAGAGTAAGATGAAGAAATGCGAGATCCAATTGTGGATGGTTTGAAGTAGAGGTTAATATATGATGTTTTCATTAGTATAAGTGGTCCACCTTTTTTGTACTACTGCAAGGTTCAGAGCAGTCACATACTTATTCTCCTTTTACCGTGTGAACCTTTGGGTAGATCCATTTATGAATGTCGGAACGCCTGTTTAAACGGAACATCCGGGACCTTTTGGAAACCGCAGAAATCCCGCAATTCCTTGCAGATATTAAGCAAAAGGATGAGTAAGGAATCGGTAGGAATAGAAAATATCTTCTAAAGAATGAGAGCAGAGAGAAAACCTGTAAGAGGATACTCCTTTTTACACCCCAGGGATTGATAAAAAGCATTGGAAAAGACCGAAGGAATAAACTCGTTCAGATCAATATGTTCTTCTAGGAGTTGGAAGAAAGAAGGCGTATCGTTAAAGAAAGCTAATTATATTTAGTAGCCAACAATTACCTAATATATATTTAAGAAGGAGAGAGGAATAAAGTTGAAAAATAATGTAATTTTTAATATCATATGTTATGTAAGTGGACTGTTGACTGGATTTTTTTTAATTAAAAAAATTATGAAAAACCATTTTGAAGTCGCAATAAAAAGAGCTAATCTTAACTCAGCCAATTTCAGAACATTGAATATATTATTGCAAATGAAGCAGAGTGGGAATGATCTTAATGAATTTTTTATGATTAACGGTTATAGGAAAATTGCTATTTATGGGTTTGGTAATGTTGGTAAAAGATTTGTGGATGAGTTAAAAAAAGATTTGATAAAGATAGAGTATATCATAGATAAAAAAGGAGATTATATTGTGGCTGATTGGAAGATATATGCCCCTAATGATAACTTGCCGGAGGTGGATGCAATAATAGTAACTACGATGTACTGTTATGAAGAAGTCAAATGGCAATTAGCTCAAAAAATGAGTTGCCCAATTATCTCATTAGATGATGTTTTAAAAGAATTGAAATGAATGAAGCGAATAAAATATTTTAATATGGATGAGAGTGTTGAGGATAAAAAGTATGAGTGAATTATCACCAGTTGTTATCTTTGTATATAATCGTTTAGAGCATACAAAGAATTTGTTGAATTCTTTGGAAAAATGTTATTTAAGTCAAGAGACGGTTTTGTATATTTTTTCGGATGGCTGCAAACATGATAGGAAAACAGCACAAAATAGGGTGGACGAAGTAAGATGTTATCTAAGAGAATACCGAAATAATCATCAGTTTAAGCAAATAATCTATGTTGAAGCTGAAACAAATAAAGGATTAGCTAAGTCTATTATAGCGGGTGTATCGGAAGTCATCAATCAGCACGGTAAGGTAATTGTGTTAGAAGATGACTTGGTGGTTTCCAGGGATTTTTTGTTATATATGAACGAAGGGCTTGTCTTTTATGCAAATAATCCAAGAATTTGGTCAGTAAGTGGTTACACAGATCCGCTAATTACCATAAAGAAATATCCCCACGATATATATGCAACTTTACGAGCAAATAGTTGGGGATGGGGAACTTGGAAAAGCAGATGGGATCTTGTTGATTGGAAAATAAATGATTATAAATTATTTAAGTATAATATTATTGCAAGAAAACTATTTAATCAAGGTGGAAATGATCGTTGTAAGCTTTTAGATAGGCAGATGACAGGAGAGATTGATTCATGGGCAATAAGATGGGATTATGCTGCATTTAAACTTAGAGTGATAACCATACGACCAATAGAAACAAGAGTGATTTGCCATGGGTTTGATGGATCCGGAGTGCATTGTTGTGCGGATAGCATAAAACAAGGAGAGTTATATGCAGGTAAGAGGAAATGTAGATTTGAAAATCTACGAATTGATAAATTTATAAAGAAAGAGTTCATGAAATATCATAGCACTGATTTGATGAAATAGGCAGATATATAAAGGAATAAACATATTCCTGAAAAAATGACGTTACCATTCACGGTCTAATCGAATAGGAAAAACTCGCAGGATTCACACTGCGAGTTTTTTGTACTCTAAAATTAGAATCGAGGTAATTTAACATCTTGCCTCAACCTGTTTATTAAATCGGGAGATTACAGCATTATAGAGGTTCTCGCCGTTTGATTTCAGGGGTTGGATCAACACACAGAAATAAATAATCAGATGGCTCCGATTATTTAACATCTGGGTGGTGTTGATTTACACTGAAACCTGACCCGGTTTTAATGCTAAAAAGTGATCCACCTGTACAAAAGGGCTTAAGCCCTTACTTATAATACAGCATGGTAGAAATCCACTGTCAAGGCTCGCCTTGGTGAAACGCAGTGTGCCTTGACAGTGGATTTCTACCATGCTAGGTGGAT
>Ga0153949_1000058_pt1 | contig 38552 bp, 43 predicted proteins | sample TSNJ033MetaG_FD_104705 | JGI IMG/M metagenome (GOLD analysis project Ga0153949, IMG submission 104705) | Attine ant fungus gardens microbial communities from New Jersey, USA - TSNJ033 MetaG | ecosystem: Host-associated > Fungi > Mycelium > Unclassified | place: USA: New Jersey, Wharton State... | reverse complement strand
CGCTGAGAGAATCGCGTTCTGAAGCTGAAATCGATGTTGAAAGACTAGCAGACTCAGACACTGACTCACGTCCTGAAGCAGATACTGAATCTGATACAGAGATTGAATCACTTGTAGATACGGACAGAGAATCACTTGTCGAAACAGACTGACTCACAGATTCACTGATTGAATTTCGGTTTGAATCAGAGAGAGAGGTCGAATCACTTAAGGAATCAGACGCTGAGCCTGATTCTACTGGTTCAGACTGAGAAAGTGAATGTGATACTGAAGTTGACTCGCTCACGGATTGAGAAGCTGAACTTGATGTTGAAGTTGAGCTCGATGTTGAATCAGAACCACGGTCAGAATCTGACTGAGAGACTGACACACTATTTGAACTGCTTTCAGATGAAGACTCTGAGCTTGACTGCTCGCCTGAAACAGATGCTGAAGTTGATTCTGAAACGGAGGTCGAAACAGACACAGAGATCGAATCTGAAACTGAATCACTGAGTGATTCACGTTGCGAGTCAGAAAGTGAATCAGATATGCTATTTGAGCTACTTTCAGATGAAGACTCTGAACTTGAGGCCTTACCTGATTCTGAGGCAGATACTGAATCTGAGACAGATAAGGATGCTGAAGTTGAAACAGAGGTTGAAATAGACTCACTCAGCGAATCACGTTCTGAAGTTGAGTGAACGATGGATTCACTTACTGACAAACTATCTGAAGCTGATTCTGAACTTGAAGCTCTACTTGAATCCGATGAGGATGCTGATTCTGAGAGTGAAGCGGAACTTGAGCCTGATAAAGATCCTGAGACAGATTCACTTAAAGAGACTCTTTCAGATGCTGAGGTGGATACAGATCCACTCACAGACACACTTTCAGATACTGAGTCCGAGCTTGAAGCTTGCTCTGAACCCGAAATAGAGAGTGACTCAGAGGCTGATGTTGATACTGAATGTGAGGCAGAACCTGAAGCTGAGTTACTTGCAGAGTGAGTATTAGAATTTGAAGCTAATGATTCTGAAGATGACTCTGAAGTAGAGTTACGGTTCGAATTTGATGCAGATAAGCTCTCTGAACTTGATGTTGATAAAGATGTCGAAAGTGAATCACTGATTGACACCGATGTCGATACCGAATCAGAAAGAGATTGACGCTCTGAACTTGATGTTGATATGGAAACAGATACTGAATCACTTTGCGAATGATTTACGGACTCAGATGCAGAGCTTGATTGACTGCTAGATGCACTTTGTGAACCTGAAAGTGATTGGGAAACACTTATGGATTCTGAAGCTGAAAGTGAGGCAGAACCTGAAGCGGACTGTGAACCAGAGGTTGATTGTGATACCGACTCACTGCTTGATTCAAGTGTTGACGTTGAAGCTGAAGTACTTTCTGAGCTTGAAGCATTGCTAGAGTCTGAAAGAGATTCGCTTACGGAGCTTGATGATGAGAGACTTTCTGAAGTTGATTCACGACTTGAATCTGAGAGCGATTCAGAAATGGATTCTGAAGCACTCACTGAGTCACGCGCTGAGTCTGAAAGAGAACGACTTTCTGAACTTGACTCAGAGGCTGAACTTGATGTCGAGAGACTCATTGATGTCGAAAGCGATGCAGACTCGGAAGCTGATTGACGGCTAGAATCTGAACTTGAGCTACTCTCTGAACTTGAATCTGAAGCTGATTCACGACTTGAAATAGAAAGTGAAGTACTTTCAGAAGCTGATTCGCTGCTTGAGAGTTTGCTTGATTCACTTGCAGAAAGGCTATCTGAATCACGTTCTGAGGCTGATGTTGATGTTGAAGCACTTGATGAATCTGAGAGAGAATCACGACTTGAAGCTGAAACTGAAAGTGAAACAGATGTCGAATCACTTATTGATCCAGATACAGATTCACTTACAGAAACAGATTCACTCGTTGAAGCACTTGATGAATCACGCTCTGAGCCCGATGTTGATGTTGAAGCACTCACTGAGTCAGAAACAGATTCACGCGAAGAGTTTGAGGTTGAAACAGACTCTGAGGCCGAAATACTATCAGACTGTGAGTGTGAATGACTTACTGAGACTGACGTACTGCTTGATTCACTATTTGAAGTCCGGTTCGAATCTGACATAGACGTTGAAATGCTCAATGAATCAGATTCTGACCCTGATTCAAGAGGTTCAGAATGAGACAGTGATTGTGACACCGAAGTTGACTCACTCACAGACTGAGAAAGTGATGTTGAGCTAGATTCAGATGAGGAGTCGGAGTCGGATTGACGTGATGAATCAGACTGTGAACCAGATAAACTATTTGAAACACTTTCAGATACGGATTCGGAACTAGAACTGCGTCCTGAGTCCGAAGTTGAGACTGATTCAGAAACTGATTGTGAGCTTGAGCCAGATGCAGAAACCGAGCTTGACTCACTTTCTGAATCACGGCTAGAGACAGACTGTGAGTCTGAATGACTATTTGAACTGCTTTCAGATACGGATTCGGAACTTGAAGCTTTTCCAGACTCTGAGCTTGAGCTGCTTTCTGAGCTTGAAGTTGAAGTTGAGTGAGAACCCGATGTGGAGCTTGATTCACTCATAGAGTTTGTATCAGAGTTAGAAGCCAAAGAATCTGAACTTGAGTCAGAAATTGAATCACGGGTTGAGTCTGAGCTTGAAGTGCTTTCTGAGCTTGAATCATTACGCGAATCAAAAAGTGATTCACTGATTGAGCTTGATGTTGAAAGACTCTCTGAATGAGATTCACGCGCTGAGTCAGACAATGATTGTGAAACTGATACAGAATCGCTGACCGAATCACGACTTGAGTTAGAAAGAGAGCTGCTCTCAGAACTAGAACTACTTCTTGACTCGGATTGTGAAACACTCATCGAGCTTGAGGTTGAAGTTGATAGAGATTGAGAATCACGACTTGAGTCTGAGAGAGAACTACTTTCAGAAAGAGATTCTGACAGCGAATCACGGCCTGAAACAGAAAGCGAAGTGCTCTCAGAGGCTGATTCACTACTTGAAACCTTGCTTGACTCACTTGCCGACTCACTCACCGAATCACGCGTTGATCCTGAAACAGATGTCGAAAGACTGGCAGAATCTGAGAGCGAATCGCGGCTTGAGTTAGAAGCTGAAACAGATGCTGAAACAGAGTCACTAAGAGAATCCGAACTTGAAGCACTTACTGAGGTCGAACCACTCACGGACTCGCTTATTGAATCACGAGTAGAATCTGACAGAGAGTCTGAGATTGAGTGACTTGAAGAATCAGATACTGATAGAGATAAGCTTATTGAAGCCGACAACGAATCTGAGACAGAGCTTGAGTCACTCATTGATGTCGAAAGTGAACTACTTGTTGAAGTAGATATTGATGTTGATTCACTTTCTGAATTGCGACTTGATTCCGAAGCTGAGACTGAAAGGCTTGAAGAGTCTGACAATGACTCACGACTCGAATCTGAGCTTGAGGCAGAGTTTGAATCTGAAAGACTTCCTGACGTCGAAAGTGATGCACTCAATGATGTTGAAAGGCTTGAAGATTCACTTGAGGAATCGCGACTTGATTCTGAAAGTGAGCTTGAAGCGCTAAGCGAATCGGAATCTGAACCAGATTCGATAGGCTCAGAGTTTGAGTCTGAAGTTGACACAGAGACAGATTGACTCTCAGATTGAGAGATAGAGCTTGAAACTGATTCTGAAATTGACTCTGAGTCAGAATTACGGCCTGATTCTGAAACAGAAAGCGAGTTGCTGACAGAGTTACTTTCTGAAGCGGAGTCTGAACTTGACCCTTTACTTGATTCTGAACTTGAGTTTGAGTTTGAAGCAGACTGTGATTCTGATACGGAAGTCGATGCTGAAGCTGAATCACTGGTAGAAATCAAGTCTGATTCTGAGCTTGAGCTTGATTCACTCCATGAAGTACTGTTTGAAACCGATTCTGAATCAGAATTAAGGTTGGAATTTGAAACAGAGTGAGAAACAGAGACGGAAACTGATTCTGAAACAGAAAGTGATTCTGATACGGACGCGCTGCTTGACTCTTGTGTTGAGGTTGAAATTGATTCTGAAACACTATTTGAAAGACTTTCTGAAGCGGAGTCTGAGCTGGAAGCTTTACTTGATTCTGAACTTGAGCTTGACTCTGAACTTGAAACGGAAGCGGAATGAGAACCTGAAACAGAACTTGACTCACTCGCTGAGTTTTGGTCAGAATTAGACTCAAGTGAGTTTGATGCAGAGTCTGACGAAGAATCTCTCGTTGATTCTGAAACTGAAGTGCTTTCTGAAGCGGAGTTTTTACTTGACTCAGAGATAGAGTCACTTACCGAAGTAGAGAGAGAACTTGATTCTGAAAGTGATTCACGACTTGACTCGGACAAAGAGCTAGAAATGGAGTTTGAATCGCTCGTAGATGCCCGCTCAGAAGTTGAAAGAGACTCTGAAGCTGAACCAGAAACTGACAATGAATCAGAGAGAGAACTGCTTACAGATGTCGAATCTGAGTTGGAATCTGAGAGAGATTCACGGCTTGACTCGGATGATGAAACTGAAGCTGAAGCGGAATCACTGTTTGATTCTCTACTTGAGGCCGAAGTTGAAGCACTGCTTGAAGCAGAAAGGGAGTCAGACAGTGAAGCAGAGTCACTCATAGAACTAGAAATTGAGGCTGATTCTGAGTTTGAATGACGTCCAGATTCGGACAGTGAAAGACTTTCTGAAGCGGATTCTGAACTTGAAGCTTTGCTTGACTCACTCGCTGAATCACTTGAAGAGTCACGCTCCGAAGCGGACAGTGAAGTTGAAATACTTGCTGATTCTGAACTTGATTCACGACTTGAAGTTGAATGCGACATTGATTCCGATACAGATGTGCTTCCTGAATGTGAAAGGGAGTCACTTGTTGAAAGAGAGTCACTGCTTGATTCACTTGTTGATTCACGATTTGATACTGATTGTGAATCCGAAGCGGATTGGCTTTCTGAACGAGAATCACGACTCGATTCTGATAATGAAGATGAAATCGAGCTTGAGTCACTTAGTGACTGTGATACAGATGCGCTTGTAGATGTTGAAAGACTTGCTGAATCACTTGTTGATTCTCTCTCCGAACCTGAAAGGGAAAGGGAATCTGATGTAGAGTCAGAAACTGATGCTTCTGTTGATCCTGAGGTCGAAACGGAATCACTTAGTGACGCACTAACAGAGACCGAGTTAGACTCGCTTATCGAGATTGAATGTGATGCAGATTCACTGATAGAGTCACGGCTTGAATCAGACAATGAACTTGAAGCACTTAGAGAATCCGACTCAGAACCTGATTCTAAAGAGTCAGAATGAGAGTTTGAACTTGAAGCAGATTCAGATTCACTTACAGATTGTGACGTTGAAGTTGATCCAGATACAGAGTTAGATTCAGAAGATGAGTTGTTGCCTGATTCTGAAAGGGATGACGAGTCACTTGATGAAGTACTTTCCGAAGCTGAAGTCGAGCTTGACTCACGTCCCGATTCGGAAGCCGAGAGTGATTCAGAAGCCGAAACGGAAGTCGAGTTAGAGCTTGAGTCAGAGCTAGATTCACTTGTCGAAGTACGTTCTGAGTCAGATTGGGATATAGATTCTGAGACTGAACTGCTTTCTGAGCTTGACTCGGAGTTTGAATTTCGTCCTGAATCGGAGCTGGAGTCAGAAATCGAAGCTGAAACAGATTCTGAGGTCGATGATGAGGCTGACTCGGAGTCACTTTGTGAATTTCTCTCTGAATCAGATACTGAGGCTGAATCTGAAACGGAGCTGCTCTCTGAGCTGGAGTCAGAACTTGAATTCCGTCCGGAATCTGAAGCCGATTCAGAATCAGATGCTGAGGTCGAAGTCGAGATTGAAGCCGATTCTGAACTTGATTCTGAGGCTGAATTTGTATTCGAATTCGAATTAAGTGATTCTGAGGCTGATTCTGAAGATGAATTACGACTTGACTCGGAAAGTGATGTGCTCTCTGAACTTGATGCTGAAGCGGAAGTTGAAACCGAATCACTTGTGGATGCACTTGTAGACAGCGATTCTGAAACAGACTCAGAAATTGATGGACGTTCCGAAGCTGAGATTGAAGCCGATTCGCTTATTGAGTCAGATATAGAATTACGGCTGGAGTCAGAAAGTGATTCACTCACTGAGGCTGACAGTGATTCTGACTGTGATACTTCTTCACTTTGGGACTGTGATTCTGAGCTTGATGCTGAGCTTGATTCACGATTCGACTCTGAAACAGAGACCGAATGACTGCTTGAGTCAGATGTTGATTCACGATTTGACTCTGATTGCGAATCTTTCTGAGAATCAGATGCTGAAGCTGAGGCAGACGTTGACTCACTAAGTGAACGGGAATCGGATACTGAATCTGAGAGTGACTCACGGTTTGAATCTGAAAGTGAGGTGGAAAGACTACTTGATTCTGAACTTGACTCCCGACTTGATTCTGAGAGTGATGTACTATCAGAAGATGAATCACTGCTTGAATTTTTGCTTGATTCACTTGCTGAATCTGAACTTGATTCACGCTCTGAAACTGAAAGTGAATGTGATGTACTTGATGAATCTGATTCTGACTCACGCGTTGATTCGGAAGGTGAGCTACTTATGGAAGTAGACTCTGAACTTGATTCTGAATTCGATAGACTCATAGAGTCTGACTCTGAACTCGAATCGCTTGCTGAGGTACGATCGGAGTCTGATGTAGAGACAGATTCGCTCACTGACTCAGAGTTTGACTCACGCGTTGATTCGGAATGTGAGGAAGAATTCGAAGCCGATTCACTGATGGAGTCGGATAGCGAGGCACTGATGGAGTCAGAAAGACTTGAAGACTCGCTCTGAGAATCACGAGTCGATTCGGAACTTGAAGATGATTGACTGGCAGAATCAGATTCTGAGCCAGACGCAAGAGGTTCTGAATGTGAAAGAGAGCTTGAAATCGATTCTGAATCACTTGCAGAAGTTGATACCGATGTCGAATGTGATTCAGAGCTTGAATCTGATGAAGACTGGCGCTCTGATTCGGAACTTGAGAGTGATTCACTCACTGATGTGCTTTCTGAAGCTGAATTGGAGCTTGAGCCTTTTCCTGATTCTGATGAAGATACAGAATCAGATATTGATTCTGAAACTGAAAGTGAGTGAGAATCCGAGATTGACTCACTTACAGAAGCACGATCGGAGTCTGATGTTGAAATAGATTCACTTACAGAAAGACTTTCTGAAACCGAATCAGAAATTGAGCCTTTGCCCGACTCTGATGAAGAAATAGAATCGGAAATCGACTGTGAAGCTGAATTTGAGCCGGACTCTGATGCGGACTCACTCGCTGAATTCGTCTCTGAATTTGATGCCAATGAATCTGATGCAGATTCTGAAACTGACTCACGTTTTGAATCTGAAAGTGATGTGCTCTGTGATGTAGATACAGAAGTTGAGACTGATGCTGAGTCGCTTAGGGAACCTGAAACTGAGACAGAATCGGATAAAGAATCTCGAATGGAGTCTGAAAGAGATTCTGAACTACTGCTTGAATTTGAATCTGAATCGCGACTTGAATCAGATAGTGAAACGCTTTGAGAATCAGAAATTGATGTTGATTCTGATAGTGAATCACTCATGGAAGTTGAAAGTGAAGAAGATTCGGAATTAGAGATACGGTTTGAGTCACTTGCGGAACTAGAAACACTTGCCGAATCACTGCTTGAATTTCGATTAGATTCACTTACTGATAATGAATGACTGGCAGAATCACTCTCTGAATCTTCCACTGAGCCGCTTAAAGATACCGAAACAGATTCACTATTTGAATTTCGATTAGACTCACTTATGGATACAGATTGTGAGCCACTTAATGAATTTGAGAGACTTTCTGACTCACTCATAGATGCTGAGAGAGAATCACTCACAGAGTTTGAAACACTCTCCGATTCACTGATAACTTCTGATTCAGAAGTAGATTCAGAACCAGAAATTGATTGGGAGTCCGAAGTTGATTCTGAGCTTGACTCAGAAAGAGTTTCTGATAATGATTCAGAACTAGAGATTGATTGGGAGTCCGAAATTGATTCCGAGCTTGACTCAGAAAGAGTTTCTGATAATGATTCAGAACTAGAGATCGACTGTGAGTCCGAAGTTGATTCTGAGCTTGACTCAGAAAGGGTCTCTGATAAAGATTCAGATACGGATTCCGAATTTGAAATTGATTCCGAATCAGATTGTGATTCAAAGCTAGAATCGGATAAACTTTTTGAATCACTTTTTGAGTCTGAGTCACTTACAATTTCCGATTGAGAAATAGATTCAGAACCACTCACACTCTCTGATGTAGAAGATGAATCACTAATTACAGGAATTTCATAACGACTCACTGTCGTCCATCCATTTTCATTTGCGATCCAGTGTCCATCATTCACTACAATTTGAATTGCCGGATTTGTATCCGCCCATTCTGGGTGTTTCCTAATATAGTTCGTCCAATAAGTACTCAAATCTCCATCATAAGAAATCTGAGTCGTATAACCCGTCACCGTTTTTCCAAGAGTTAAATTCAATACATTTTGTTGTGGTACAGAAGGATCAGCTTCAGATTTTAATTTAACCGCAACACTTTTTGGAAGGGGTTTGCTTGGATCAAATTGTACGGTCACATTATCTTTGTTCATCTGAACCTTCATTAGACCGTCATATTTTGAAGGGTCAGTCCCTTTACTAGACTGATAGTAATAGCCTTTATAATTGACATCATAAATCTGATTTTCAGTGACTTGTCCGTCATCATAAGCAGCTCTTTGAACTGGTCCTTGCAGTACTTGCGCTTCTGATGCAAGATCAGAGTTTGATTCAGATGTTGACAGTGATTGTGATTGTGACTCTGATGCAGAGCTAGTATTTGTTTCAGAGTCACTCGTTTCTAACTTAATTGCAACACTATCTTTTTGAGCTAAGGTTTCTTTTCCGCTCTGCTTCTCTACCGATGGCTGTGTTGTTTCGGCATAGGTTTGCCCTTGTGACATCCCAGCACCCAAGCCAAGACCTGCTACAAGCCCAGTTAAAGCCTTCAGACCCGAACCAAATCTCGTTTTATGTGTTGCTTCATCTTCTTCACCGTATAAGAGTTGATAAGATGTTTCTTTAATTTCTGCTTTAACCTGCTGCGCGGATTTCTTGGATAAATTTAACCAGCTAAAGTGCGTTAAACTGGAGATTACCCAAAACTTCCCCGACTTATGCATTTTAAAACGTGTTACTTGTTTGATAAGTCCCTTTTTCTTATTCATTAACCTTTTTCTTTCTTTTAATTTTAATTTGTCAATACTTTTATGCTGTTTCTGTACCTTTACTTGCATGAATTAACTTTATTTTCCTAAAGTTAAGCTCACGCATCCCCATATTAATAAGAGAAATAGAGTAAAAATATGCATCCATTGGATATGTGACATCACCTCCTTTACCATCCAAAACACATGTTCCGATTAATTTTCCTGAGCGCTCGTAGAATTCCATTTTTATTAAAACTGAATCTTGAGGTTGACAAGTAAAGTCAGTTATTAATCTATAATGCTTGCCACGTTCTAAAAGAGGAAGTTGGAGCAAGGTCCGCTCCCCTTGATAGAGAGCATTAGAAACCCACTTCACAATAGTTGCTCCTGAAGGAAAAAAATTATTCGTGAAGCGAACCGTACGATCCGAGTGGTATACAATTTTTGCGCCATGTTTGTAAAAATTTATATGCGAAGTATTCCAGATTATGTCAAAATCCATCTTGTTTCCTCTCTCGGCCGTAAGTTTCCACTAAAATCCGATTATATTGATTAATAAACCATTGATTGATTGCCTGTGAATTATCATTATGGCGTCCAGGAATTCCTTTACCTATGACTGCTGAATCCTTATCGGATAAGGCCATAATAATATTGGGATAGGCATTTTTGTCGTAGTCATCATTTTTCATATAAGAAATAATAAAACGTGTATTTGAAAAATCTGATTTCTCAAATGAAGCCCAAAAGCGTTGATTCAAAATCTCGACGCTCTTCTCTGAGAGTTTCCCTGTCAATGAGCGTAAAATATCTAAGGAAGTGGGAAATCCTCCGGGTCTGACAAGTTCTTCATTAGCAGCTATATCACCAATGTTCACCAAAGGTTTCCCCACGATAACATAGCCAGGCGACAGTTCACTTGCATAATAAAGCGCTCCATAAGTTCCCATTGAAAGACCTGACAAGATGAGTTGATCACTTGTAAAATGAAGTTCCTGTAAATACCTCTGGATAATCTCAATCAATTGCCTTTCCAGTTCCATGCTTCCCATATAAAAACTTCCCCCTTCCAACCGTGGGTCAGTAATCAGCAAAAATGGTGTTCCCAGCTTCTTCATCATAAAGAAACCTTCAAAGCCTTCAGCAGAACGATAGCCTGAGAAATAGACATTAAGTGGAGGTTTTAAATCTCCAGGATGAAAATAGTAAAAAAGTTCTTGGTTTCTTTCATCCACAATTTTTCTACCGCCAAGAATGTACTCTCCATAATGTTGGCGAGAATCTCTGAAGTGGAGCGGGCCAATTTTTAAAGCACCAGCTCCTGTAGCCGTTAGCGATAAACTTAAATAACCGATGTTTTTCTCATAGGGAACTTCTATTCCTCTTTTTATCTCTTCTTGTGTGTAAACATGTCTTTCAATGACTTGGCTGCTTCCCTCAAGTATTTTAAGTAGCGTGATGGAAATCTCTGTGTTGCCTTGGCATTCAAACTCTAACCATATTTTTTTAGAACGACCATACATACCAATGTTGTGTTGCCATGTTACTAAGGCATTTTGAGAAAAAAAGGAAAAATCTCCTGACAATTGCAGATAATCTTGCCCATATATTTCAATCTCTCCTCTAAAGTCATCGTTTACTGTTACAGTGTTCACATGAAGTTTTGAACCCATTTGCCCAGAAAAGAAATTTTGAGCTATCGTCGTTATCACTTCTTCTTTTTTATCTTCTGTATTCATAAATAGAGGACATTTTTTTAAGGCTAAATCATGAGGAATCTCTTCTTCATAATCTTGATTAATAATCAGACTATAAGCTTCAATAACTTTTGAAAACTTTTCTATTTGTGCCCAGTTTATTTTGTCTGTACAAATCACGGCATCAAAAGTTCGTCCCTTCCTTTTTTTTATGAGCGCAAGAGCCTCCTCATCTGTTCCTGTCCACATATCAAAATAGGACCACTCCAGATTTTCTCTGTCTTGCAAAACCATGTACTCTTTCCAGTTTTTTTGACCGATTTGTAAAACATGTGTCTTTTTATTCATTTATTCCTCCTAAAATTCGGCTTATTTTATCTCTAAGAGCAACTCCTGAATATTTTTTTATTTGTTGGACGGCGAACATCCGTGCTTCTTGCCAGTGTTTTAATTGATCCAGATAATAACTTAAACCTTGGTAAAGCTCGTTCCAGTCCGCGAGCACTAAACCATTTTTATAGGATTGCACATATTCTGTTGCTATCTGATTTATCTGTGGGATGCCTGCACTTATACCTGCAATCTGAGTAAAAAGATCAGGCTCTTCTCTTAAATCAATAATTAATCGCGTGTCGTTAATGATTTTAAAAAGTTCGTAATCACTATTTATTATCTGCAGATCAAAACTTTTCCATAATTGCATCACCCCTTTTACTTCGGGGTTAGTCTTTTTTAAGAGTGTTGCATCAATAGAATTTTCTCCCGTCAACATAGGGAGAAGTTCTTCTACAAGCGGCATTTCTTCTGGAAATTTTTCAATAAAAAGCGCCCGTATTTTTTCTGAAAAAGTCGAAACTAAGGGATACGATGCCATACGTATAATAATTCGAAAACTTCTTTCAACATCGCAATTATCAAATACATCAACTAGATAAGAGAAAAGGATCTCTATGGACTGTCCGATTGCTTCTTCTGTCATGCCGCGACTCTCAAAATAAATAACTTCTTCTTTTAATTCATGAGTTCTGCTTAATTCGAATCGCGTATCATAAGGACTAATGCGATGGATTTTGCTTTCTTCAGTAAATGCTTTTACTTTTTGCATATTCTGGTTTGAATCCACAATAACAGCAAAGCACTGTGCAGCAACTTCTTCTAATCCTTTTTGATTTTTTACTTTACTGCTTAAACGATTGCCAAATAGTGAAAGTGTCATCTTTGGAAGACCTTTACTTTTCTGGAGATAAGGTAAGTTTTTCTCTGTCAATGACACGATTATTGAATCTTCTGCCCCGAGTTGCTCATAATAACTCTCTAATTTTTCAAACTTAATTTCTTCTAAGTTCTCATAGTATCTTTGCTTCAGTCCTGCTGGGTATTCTTTATTTACCTCACACGTTTCATCTTTATATGTGCGAATGACCCAATGTCCTTGTTGATTTAAATATTCCTTATAGCAAAAAGTGCCATCTTCATAAATATCACGGCTAGAAATAAAACCACGGTCATCATAGATTTCGACTAAGGTTACCTCTCCTCCACTGATATACGTCACTTCAGAAATATAAGAAGCTTCTCCTAAAGTAATCTGACCAATAAGCGCTTCTTGCTGATAAACTAAAATATTAAACGACGTATAAGAAAAAGTGACTGCATCAGGAAAGTTTAAATCCTTTAATGCTAAACTTTTTTGCTCCACGTGTTCGTTTGTTTGTAACTCATCAAAAATGCTTACATAGTTGCTCTCTAACAAATCATAGCGGTGAAGGAAGTAACGAAGTTCAGGCATATAATCACTGATGAGAATTTTATATTCAATATCAGAAGACATAAAGGACTGTATCTGTCCCATCAAATCATCTGTAGACAGGCCTGACTGGATTTTTTTATTCCAGGCTGGTACAAAGTAGATCATTGTTTGTTTTCTCCTTCTATTTTATTAATCCTCCAACTTCCGGTATAAAAGCACCATAATCATTTCTATGGTAATATCTTGAAAACTGAACTGTTATTTCTCGCATCAAAATCATCAGAATGAGCCAAGTAGGAACGAAATAAGCCCAAACACTGATATGAGGCCAATAAAGAGCAGCAAACATAGGTAGACCGATGATCAGACAGTTGAGTGCGGCTGAAACTCCGGCCATGCGAGAGACGTTATGAAAAAGATAGCGCTCTGTATTTTTTCCTGGATAGACGTTATTAAAGTAATCTCCACTTTTTTTCAAATTATCTGCAATTTCTTTGTAGTCAATATTGACATAAGCAAAACCGTAAGTCAGTAAGACCAGACTAATAAGAAGGAGAATCACACCTAAAATATGATCCAACTGCACCTGTTCGTAAAGAAAATTTAGGAACTGATTATTTTTATACCAACTTTTTAGCATGAATAGAATATACTGCGGAAATAAGACTACGCTGAAAGCATACATAAAAGGCATTCCTCCCGCTGGATTCGTGGGGATAGGAAGGTAGGATTGTGCAGCGAAACGGTCGTCCAACATCACATGCATCAAAGGCAATCGGCGCTCTCCTTGATAAAATCTAAAGATCAGGAAAGATACAAGCAAGAGAAGAATAAATGCTAAAAACCAACCTAAAAGAGTGATGATGCCATGATAATTTTGTACTAAAGGCTCCAGAAAGCGAGCGGGCCAATTTCGAAGCATACTTACTAAAATAATGATAGTAGGTCCGCCTATACCATAATCTGCATTAAGATTGCCTAACCAGATAAGGACAGCTAAACCTGCGACGAGAATCAGTGCTAAAGAGAGATTCCCAATAGGTTTATAGATATCTCCCAAAATTTGAACCTGAGTTATGATACTAAAACTCTGAACCAAGCCCAGCAAAATACTAAAAATATATTTCATACGATAATTTTGCTGTGGCGTGAAACTTTCAATATGAAAGACTTTACTGACCGTGAGTACTCTCCAAAAAATCATAGCCGACATCCACGGTCCTAGTCCTAAAGAAAATAATGACAGTCGATCAATAGAAAGTCCGGTCATGCTCATTGCAAAAGAGAGACCCGCTGTTTTATGCGAAAGCTCGGATAGAGCTTGTGCATCTATTCCAGGAATAAGTATATTACTCCCCAATATATAGATGAGCACGATCATGAGTGAAAAGAGCAGACGTTTAATAGCCTTTTGCTTATAAATTGTTAAACTCATCTTTTATGTTTTCCTTTTTTAAAATAGTCATTTTATAAGTGTGAGAATGATTCTCAAAAGTCCAATAAGGATTCCAGATAACAAAAGGATTGACGTCGCAATTACAATTCGATTTTTTATCTGATGTTTTGGTCTTAAGCGTGATTCCTCTTCGATTTTGGCTTGCTTCTCTTGAATTTTTATTAACACTGGATCCTGATTTTTCATTTGAGCACTTCCTTATAATCATCAATTGTCGACTGGCCAGATGACCACCATTGACTGCCTAACGCCTTACGATATTCTTTAAAATTCTTACCTACTTCACGGATTCTTTGGACGAGATTCATCCAGTCGTTTTGGAGGAATATATTTTCCGAACTTGTATAGCGCTGGTTGTGTATTGTTTCTTTAAACCCTAAAATGAGTTGATTATTCTCAAAAGCGGTACGAATAATATGCTCAACTTCATTTCCGTGGTTAATATCCAAATAAAAACTACTTTCTGAAATAAGTTTTTCTAGCTCTGAGTCATCCACTGTTGGATACAGCTGCACATTTGAATAATTTTCAAAAGCATGTAATTTTTGAGACATTGTCGTTCTCGCTGCGATATTAAACTGATAATTTGGTAAAGCCTCTACAAGCTGGTTGAGTTGTGCAATTTGGTCAGAGTTGGTAAGAATTAAAATGGACTTATTTATGGATTTGCGCGCTCTCAAATTATAGAGATAGCCAAGATATTCAATTTGCACACTTGTTGGCTTGTCAATCTGTTGCTGGATTCGCATGTATTCTTCACGATTTTGCACCACAATACGTTTCGTAGGTGCAGCTTTATCAGATAATATCATCCGCATATTTCCTGGTATTTCAGCTGATTCCTCTTGCCAAAACAAAGTATGGTTATACGCCTTATTTGGTTTTTTCGTCTTTAAAGCTTCTGTAATGAAAAAGGGGCGCCCGAGTGAATTATAAAAGATTTCACGCGTATTGCTTTCCGACTCTTCCAAATAAAAGATAATGAAGTCAGTATAAGTTTCAAAAACGTATTGTTTCTTTTTATAATTGAGTTGAATGGTTTGAGTGACATGGTTGAGTAAAATCACTTCTGCTTGTTTTTTATCAAAATAGGTTGTCAAAGTCCGCTGTCCATCACTATAAGTTTCTCTGCCAAACAATCTGCCATATTGATTGTAAAGGTCAATGGCTCGAACTCTTCCCGAGTCGTTCAGCCATTCTACAGACTTCACCGCACGATAGTCTGTTTTTCTTTGACTATAATTAATGTGTCCTCTTTTTTTATAACCTTCAAAAATTTCAGCTTTTTGCCCATCTCCCTTGATTTCCCAATAATTGGGGAGGGAAATTTCATTAAAAAATTTGGGAGACTCATCTTTAGAGGAATTCTCTTCTTTCATTCCGGTGAAAAAACTGATGGGTGAAGTTACATGTTCTGGGAGATAGCCATCTTCATTCAAAACAATTGTTTGCTGTTCATAGCCAGCCTGTTTAAGAGAGTTTTCTAAATCCTTTTCTTCTTCACGATAATTTTCAAATAAGTTAAGCATGTGTGACCTCCGCTTCAAGTTGTGCCCATTTCTTTTGAATGTGAGAGGTTAGAAATGGTTGAGCAATGTGGTAAGACGCCTCTCGAACTTTTTCAAGTGCTGTCTGGCTTTGCTTTTGATGTTTCACAATGGCTTCTGCAATTGCTGAAATATTTTTAGATGTTTCATTTTTACTATAAGACACCAATAAGCCATTGACCTCAGATTGAATAAAAGTTTGATTTCCGTAAGGAACATCATAGCCAATCATCCCTAAACCTGATCCAACTGCTTCTAACAATGTAAGTCCAAAACCCTCACTTGTTGATGTCGAAACATAAGTCGTATAGTTTTTATATATATTTTTTAAATTATGCTGTCCCATTAAATGTATGTAATCACTCGCTTCGAGTTCCTCGATTAACTTTCTTAAAATCGGTTCATCACCACCACGGCCATAAATATCAAGGCTAAGATTTTTTATCTGTTTCCGTGCTTGCACCGTTGCCCGTATAAGCCAGTCCAAATGTTTCTCGCTTGCCAAACGTGAAGCAGTGATTAGGGTATTGGCTTTCCTTTTTTTATTGACCATGAGTTCATCAATGCTACCCACTGGTATTGCGTAAACAGTGATTGGACCTTTTCCATATTTTAAAAACTGCTGTTCCAACACTTGCTTCTGAATTTCTGTTGCAGTAACGAAAAAGTCAATACTTCGTGCATTTTCAAATTGATAATCGTAATAATTGTTCCAAAGAATCTTCTTCTCCGTCGTTAAGGGCGCATTGTAATGTTCTGCATGAATAACGACACCAACTTTAGCTTCACCCTTAGCTTTAATAATTTCTGGACCCATTCCTGTGGAACGATCGATAATTAGAATATCTTTCTTGCTTAACTCTAGACTTTCAACAAAATAAATCAGAAGATTTTCTTTAGAATAAATGGTTCTATCCTCAAAAACATATAAACTTTGTTCACCATTCAGAAGCTCATCGTAGGCAGTTGAACCATCTTCATTGAAGAAACGGCGTTGATAGAGATTCGCTTGATTGTTGACAGGTTTAAAATACTCAGAAAAGATTTTGACATAGTTATAATAATCTCTCTGGATTAAATTTCCATTGACGACCGTTTCTGTTTTGTAAACTGCTCCACTTGCCCCTGTTTTGTCTATAAAAGCTGTGACCCGTATGCCCTCCCAAATATAGGAAACTAAGTTTTCATTTTTCTCTATATGTTGTGGTTTGCTTGCAAAGCTCTTTTCAAGTTGTTTAAGTGTAAAAGTTGTGGGGCTAATTTTAATGTTTGTGAAGTATTGGTAGAGCCAAATAATTTCATGGTCTTCAAAACCGATATTTTTAGTCATTGCTTCCAGATTTTCATGGAAAATATCTGTAAAAATAAATTTTGCCTCTTGTTTATTCTTCTTAAAAATATTGGAACGGTAAGCTTGTGCATACTCTACACCTGAACTGGCCCAACCTATGCCAAGATTGAAATTATAAATGGTCATTTTCTTTTCCCTTTTCTAAAAATAAGTAATTTTGTATCTCCATAAGCAACTGCTTGGTGAAAAAACCTTCCTTCACCAGTGCGCCAACACGTTGCACGTTGATACTGAGTCGCATATACTCTGCAGAAGACATGTATTTCACATAGTCTATTGCCTCTTCAAGATTACTTGCCACTAAACCAATCTCTTGTTCTTCCACAAAGTTTTGCTTTGCTAAACCTTGATTAACAATAATTGGTAAGCCTGCAGCAAGATAGGTGCTAAATTTAAAAGAAGCATTCATTTCTGAGTATTCTCTTTCAAATTGATTTTCAATATTTTCGCTCCAGACTAAGCCAAAACCGCCTTTATTAAGTTCACGTAAAAGTTGATCATCATGTTGCCAACCTTTCATCCTTAAAAAACCTTTTGCATTCACCTCACCACTGCTAAAAACTTCCAATGGTAAATCACTGCTCCATTCTTTCACAAAAGGAAAACGCGTAATATTTCCTGCGAATTTCAATTTGCGTTGAAATTTTGGTTGTCTCAAATTTTCAATTCCTACCAAATGATCCCAGATACCTTGTATTTTCACAGGACTTGTCAAACCACGTTCTCGTAGTTTTTTCTCCATTCGTTCGGATGGCAATATTACTAAGTCTGCTAAATTGTAAGCCTCTAGGTATCTCTCAAATAAATAATCATTATTTTGAAACATAAGAGGAACAAAGTCATGGATAAATACCACCAGTTTATCTACCCTTTCACGGAGTATTTTCAAAAAAACTTCATCAAATGCGATGCCATTCCAGGATGGCATTTGAGCAATGGCCAAATCGCCTTGCGTAACAGATGACAGCATACCAAAGATTCTTTTTTCTTTTTCCTCTGCTGTATCTTCACTCACCGAATAAGCAGAAATACTGATTTCTTTAAAACCTTCATCTTGTGCAAGCTTGGTAATCATATGTTGCGCAGTCATAGCCGTGCTTTGTTCACTTTGTCCATATAAATTTGTTATATACTTTCTCATCTGTACTCTTATCACTTCTCTAAGGGAAAGTTACGATAAGTTCCCCTTTCTTAATATCTAGCAAACTTAATGCAGCATTTTTTAGAATGAGCAATGAGACTTCACTTTGTCTTTGTTGGTAACTTCTTTGGGCCTCTTTTTCAAATTCAGCAATTGGCTTTTTCTGTGCTGTCGATCGACTTTGCACAACAAAACGAAGTTGATTCATTGCGTCTACTTGATTGCTCCAAGCATTATCTATAGCTTTCAACATTATAATCTGTAAATATTGAAGAAAAGCTTTATCATCACCAATTTTTTCTCTTTTTACTTGAAGATTTTCTTTTAAAATATGCCTTATATACAATTGCTTAAGTTCATTTGTTTTCAGGTATTCTTCATTAACATTTTTAAAATTATAGTCAATATGATCTAAAATAAAACGCTGTATACTCCGTGACGTATGTCTCTCTGAAGTTGAAAAATACTCATCAACGACAATTTCTGCACTCTGATTTACTATTAATAAAGCTTCAGAAACACTTCTAAGTTCCATAATTTCTTGACGCTTCTTATTTACTTGCTCTTTTTGTAGGCGTAAAACTTCATCAAATTGGAGCGCCTTTATTCGCTCATCATAGCCGTTTTGTTCTGAAATTTTTTGAGCTTTCATAAAAGCATGTTTTACCTTATAATTACGAATTGGTCTTGTAACTTCTTTATATTTTTCATAGTAAGCTTGTATGCTTTCTTGAACGAAATTTTTAATCACATCATCTTCTAGGGACTCAAAGGTATAAGTATCTCCAGGTTCCCCCTGCCTGCCTGCTCTCCCCTTGGCTTGTAATTCAATACGTCTATTTAACATCCGCTCAGTGATAACAACTGCAAGCCCACCTTTTTCACTAGCTTCTTCCGATATCTTAATATCCGTCCCTCGACCAGCCATAGAGGTAGAAACAGTCACCGCTCCGACCTGACCTGCTTCAGAAATAATTTGTACTTCTTTAGAGCTACTCTTCGCATTAAGAATATTATGAGGAATTCCTCTATTAAGTAAATTCAAAGAATAAAGTTCTGAGGCATCAACAGACCCTGTAATAACGAGAACAGGACGTCCCTCTGCATGTAAGGAAGATATTTTTTCAAGGCTTGCTTCTAATTTAGCCACAAAATTTGTGTAGCTTTTCGGTTTGTGGTCGACTCGGATACTTTTTTTATGCGTTTTTATCATTTTTACTGGGAGATTATAGGTATTGATAAATTCATTTTCTGAAACTTTTGCTGTACCTGACATGCCAGCCAACTGTTGAAACTGACGAAATAAATTTTGGTAAGTTATAGATGAGATTGTCTGTGTTTCATTACTCAATTCAACAAATTCTTTTGCTTCTATAGCTTGGTGTAAACCATTTTGTAGATTCGACCCTTCTAAAATTCGTCCATCTTTTCGGTCAAGCAGTTTAACTTCACCCTCTTCCACAAGATAATCTCGGTCTCGTTTTAATGTATAATGTGCTTTTAATGCCAATATAATATGTTGGTAGAGCGTAAAGAATTGTTGGTCAAGAAGATTTGAAATCGAAAAATATTTCTTTGCTTTTATAATGCCCTTTTCTGTCAGCCAAACATTTTTCTGTTCTTCGTCCAACTTAAAATCGATTTCTTTTTTGAGTATCGTAATGAAAGCATTCGTGTTTTCAAAATAATTGGACTGAACTTTTGGCGCACCTGAGATAATCAAAGGCATTTGCGCACTGTCTAGAAGAATTTCATCCACCTCATCTAAAAGGGCATAAGTTAACTTCGATATAAATTTCTCTTCTCTTTTTTCAGCCAAGCCATCAATCAAAAAATCAAAAGCTAAAGTTCCATTTGAAATATATATAATATTTGCAGCATAAACTTCTTGCCTTTTTTTCACATCAAATTCTTCTTCCTCAGGATCACTCGTACCATCTGCGACTTCTAACCCTAACCATTGGTAAACCGCACCTATACGTTCAAAGTCCCTACTGGCCAAGTAGTCATTTGTTGTCACTAGAAAGACTGTGTCCAGATACAGCGCTTTTAAATAAAGAGGTAAAGTAGCCACTAAGCTCTTTCCTTCCCCAGTCTTCATCTCAGCAATCTGCCCCTCATAAAGGGCTAGAGCTCCTAGAACTTGTTCATCTGTAGGATATAAACCCAGCACCCTTCTATCTGCTTCGCGAACTACTGCAAATGCCTCGGCAATAATATCAATTTCTTTCTCATTATTTGAAATACGTTTTTTTAATTCATCAGTTTTATTTTTGAGTTCTTTGTCACTAAATTTCATTACAAGTTCTGATAAATTATTTATTTTTCTTAGTAGCTTCTTATACACTCTCTACGCTTCCTTCTTTAATTATTTATTCACTTGCATTTTTTAGACAAACCTTAATTTTATTGCCAATTAACCTATGTAAATTAAAAAACATACAGAAAAAATGAAATAAAATTCATGTTTCTGTATATCTATTCACAATCTTTTTCTCAAATAGTTATAAAAAAATTGTTTTTAAAGAGAAAGTCATAAAACTCAAGAAAAAATGGACTAAAAAACAAAAAAAATTGAAAAAAGCCCCTGAAAACAGGAGCTTCTTTCAATAAAATTAAGGTTTTTTTTACAGATGTCCACAAGAAAATTTTATGGTGAAATATTATTTCACGAAAAACTTCTCATTTATCTCACACTTACATAATATCATATATTTAAAATGAACACAATAAGCAAATCTTTCCAAAAAACAAAAATACGAAAGTCCTTTTCTTATCCAAATAATTTTTGTCCTTTCAGAGCTGCAAAATACAACAAGATTTTCTCTTTCTTCGCTTCCTTTTTTCCTCCTGAATTATGGTTGTAGGTCAAATAGAAGATAGATGATTTGAGGCTATGGTTTAAAAATCAAAAAAAGCCCTCGCAATACGAGGACTTGGGAGTTTTATGAAAAATTTTGGAACAAGTAAAGTATAACCTTTCTTTCTTAAATCAAACAAAGAATACTATTTTTTAACCACGATGACATTGCAAGGTGCGTGATTAATAACATAATTTGTGGTTGAGCCTACCAAAAGGCGGTCAAACATATCCGTTCCCGTTGCACCAATGACGATTAAGTCAATATTTTTATCTTCTTCTTCCGCAAAGTTAACAATTCTTAGTTTCGGTTTGCCTGCGATTTCATAAGTTTCATATTCAACTTGTTCGCGGATAATATCTTTGCAGTTTGCCAAAATATCTTGCGCAAGTTGATCCAATCCTGGTGTTTCTACAATACCTTTATGAACAGCACCGTAATATTTATTGATATCTTTTACTGTCAGAACATGTAGTTTTGCATGATTGAGACGAGCAATGCGTATCGCTTCATCTACTGCTTTGTAAGATTGTTCAGATCCGTCCACAGGAACCAAAATATTTTTATAATAGTCAGTCATAATCATTCCTCCTTTTATGTCTTTCTCTACTTCTATTGTACAGTTTCTTTCCCTAAAAACGAAATCATTTCCTTAAAAGCAACGCTCAACCGAAAAAGGAGTAAAAGAAATACGCCCACAACAGTGAGCGCATTGAAGTGATAAGATAAACATCTTACTGGAATACTTGTATTATATCGCCTTTGTCTTAAGCAATACTAAAATTAAAGCTTTTAAAGAAGTCAATGACAAGCTACTTTTTGTGTCTATTTAACGACCAAGACATTGCATGGTGCATGATTTACAACAAACTGTGTGGTTGAACCTAACATGAGTTTATTAATCATCCCTGCCCCAGTTGCGCCAATAACAATCAAATCCATCTTCTTGTCTCCGGCAAATTGGACAATCATATGTTTGGGCGCACCAACAATTTCATAACTGTCATAAGTTACTTCATCACCGATAATCTCCTCTGCTTTCTTCAAAATATCTTGTGCCATCATATCAATTTCAGGATTTTCGACGATACCAAAACCGGTCATTCCGTAATGATGTTCCATATCCTTAACAGTCAAAACATGAAGTTTTGCATTGTTTCTCTTTGCCAAAGTAATTGCCTCATGTACGGCATTATAAGATTGATCTGAACCATCTAGTGCAACTAAAATATTGTGATATTGTTTTTCCATTATTAGTACCTCCGCTTCATTCTTTCCTTAAGTCTATTATCGCTCTTTCGCTGCAACATTTCAAATATTTCAGTGAAAAGTTAGAGCAAATGTTCAGGATTACTTTTAAAAGTAGCTTTTTTGTACTTTTAAAAAGAATGTGTTACAATAATTATGGAATTTCGTTATGTACGTTATAGTGTCCTTTCGTCGATATCATATAGAGAAAGGAGAATGCATTATGACATTCACTAACAAAAACAAAAATTTCAAGTATACTGTATCTTTGGATACTTCAAAAGATATTTTTAAAGTATTTTTGGCTAATGATCCAGCGGTTTATGGGCTTGGTCGTACCATTGAAGAAGCAATGCACAACTTGGAAGAATTAGCATAAGGAGCTCATAGCAATGGATGAATATTCCTCGTGATGGTATCTACTTCACACGTTTAAGTAGATGCCTTTTTTTGTACTCAAAAAGCTAATTTTCCTCCCCCAAATATATCCTCAAAGATTTACTTCTTCCCTAAATTATGATTTAATGGCATCATAGATATCTGAATAGAAAAGAGATTGTACACATGATTTCAAAAAATATTCAAAGAGCGATGCTCAAAGCAAACCATGTCGGTGCTGAATCTAAGGGCTTCCCCTATCTGGCCGAATGTTTAAGACAGGAAGGAATTGTAAAAAATATATGGCATCTTCCTTCTGGAGACAGTTTTTATTTTTCGGAAACGGGCTCACTCGTAAACCCAGGAAACCCTTTAATCGGGCGTGTTGGGCCTTGCCCAGATTTTGATCAAATTGCTCTGGTCCAAAACATTCGTGCAAATCAAGCCGGTAAAATTCCCTTCCCTGAATTCTTGGCTTCGCTTTGGAAAGCGGGAATCATCCGATATGAGGTGGATTTCACTACACGGCAGATGAGTTATTTTGGAGCATTTGACCAAGTCTATCAAGAAAGCTACCCCAGTGTTGCTATTGATGTTTCATCTACCGAATCTTTTTGATTTACGGAGTGTGCAGCGCATGATGTATTTTTCCTCTTCATAAGATAAACTATTATCACAGAAGTTTTGCTTCTCCTTGCCATTTTTGTTAAAATTCATCTATGTTAAAAATTTATTTTAAAGCATTAATTCAAGCATTGCTTATTTTGGCAGTATGCCTCTTTCTTCTTATTTATATAGGCACAAAAATGCTGGCCTTTATTGCTTAAAAAGTTCTAATCTTCTTTTGCTTATCTTCTTTCTTTTTGATAGAATTAAGGAATGGTTAAAATTTTATTTACCTCAATTATTAAAGTAGCAATTGCACTTTTCATCATTATTTCTTTTGGAATGATGATGTTCACTTCACTCTTACCTATCATGTAAGCAATAAAAAGTACCGGTCATTTACCGGTACTTTTTTAGTCAGAAAAGGGTTCAACATGGACGTCAACATCAAAAACTTCAAACTTTTCGGACAGCTGCTGCTCTATTTCTTCAGTAATCAAGTGACTTTCCGCAACCGAAAGTTGAGCATCCACATAGATGACGATGTCTAGAAAAATATTGGCACCATAAGTTCTTCCTCTAAGAAAAGGGACACCTCTCACACCAGGAATTTCTAAAATATACTTCTTATACTTTTCCAAATCTTCTTCAGGAAAACCATCCGATAACGTAAAACTACTCTCTCTGAAAATATCAATAGCCGTTTTGATAATAATAATACCAATAATAAAAGCCGCTATCGTATCTAAAATATAAAAGTGAAGATAAGAGGCGGCGATTGCTACAGCCGCACCAATTGATGTATAAGCATCACTTAAATTATCCTTTGCTGCTGCCATCAAGGCTTGCGAATTAACTTTTTTCGCTAATCTGCTGTTATAGATATACACAGCCACCATGATCAAAGCAGAGCCGATACCGACTAACGCAGATAAGGGATTTGGTGGTGTAAAAGAATTATTTACAATCTTTTCAAAAGAAGAATATAAAACTTCGAGCCCAACCATAAGCATGATAAAAGACGTAATCATGCTCGCAATATTCTCAAATTTCCAATGCCCATAACGATGATCATCATCCTTTGGTTTTCGGGCAAGTTTCAGTCCTATAAGTACGGATATTGAGGCAATCACATCTGTAAAGTTGTTTAAACCATCCGCACGCAAGGCTTCCGAATTTGCAAATATTCCCATAAATATCTTTGTAAAGGCTAAAATGATATATGCTGAAATACTAATCCACGCGCCTTTTTCAGCGATTTTCAGTTCTTTGTATCTCTTATTTTCCATATCCTTCTCCTTCTGAAAAAAAGTAACCTTTCTATTGTATCATCGACGATTGTAAAAACAAAATGAAATGTTGTTTTTATTTAATCAAGCGAAATTAGAACATTATTGTTTGGATTGCTCCTCTATTTTTACTTTTCTTCTATTAAATGACTTTCTTACAGTAAAAGAAAGCGTACTCTTTTCATCTATGGTATACTATAATTAGGAGATTAATTTATGAAAAAAATTATATTAGCATTTATTCCACTACTTTTACTTGTTGGTTGCGGAGCGGATAAAAAAGAGAACACTGCCAATTTTGCTCAAGATAAGCAGTCAAGTACTCGCACTTCCTCCTCAACATCTGCCCCTAGTTCTTCTCAGGATACTGTCGCATCAAGTGAACAGCCAAAAAGTTATCCTGTAGCTTTAGAACAGTTTTCCAAAGGAGACTATTCAAACTTTCATGGACTCTATAAAAACAGCAGCAACGATATTCTAATCATCACAAAAGACCATATTGAATATTATTCTCATACCGGAAAAGATATTGGCTCTGTCATTATCAATGAAAGTACTTTTAAATCTAAGACTGAAAATCAGCCCTTTAACCAAATTTATCTTTTTAATCAAGGACAAGTAGAGATCAACTTTAATGCAACAGCAGATAAGATTGAAACAATTCAGATTACAGATAATGCTGGTACTTCTTCTGATTTTACTTTAGCAGCCCAACTTGACAGCAATAATTTTACTAAGGATACTGTACTTAATTATTTTAAAAGCTATCTTTCCAATCCAGAGGATTTTTATTTTGATGCTGTGAACACGCAAGATTCTTTTGTAATCCAAGTTTTTTCAAAAGAAATGCGAGCAAATGGTGGAAGCGGAACCGTTGGTTTATACAAAGTTTTACCTGATGGCACCATTTACCTTGTTACTTATGACGTAGCAACAAATACGTATCCCAAGGCCGAATAACCCATTGCCGAATTATTTCTACATTATAAATTCAAAAAATCTACGTTATATATACGTAGATTTTTTTATAAGTATATTTTCTAGATTTTATTCAGTGCTTTTTGAGGAACATCTTGCTTCTGGACTTCTTCCCAGCTCGTGACCCCCTTCTTATCGTTATATACGAGTCTTAAATAAGCATCGTGTCTAAGATTATGATCTCCAGTGAATTCCATTTCTTTTGCTTCTCCCTTTTCATCATAGCCGGTCAGCGTATAATAGTACCTCGTAAATTCTTGCCCCGAATCGTCTTTTTCTTTTTTAGCAACACCATCTTCTTGAATATGCACATAGTAACTGTCGCCACCATATGCTGTATGATACCAAGCATAACCTCCACCGACAACAATCAATACAAGTGCCACAATTCCCACTAATACTTTTTTCATATTTCATACCTCATTTATTTTTCTTCTATAAAACTATTTTACTGTTATTTTTACTGTCATACCTTACATTTTCTTAAGAAAGTAATTTTCACTCTTCATTAAATGTGAAAAATCCACTATTCCTCAAGATTATTTAGTGCTGTTCGAGGGATTTCATACTCTTGCCTTGTTTTCCAGCTGTTTGCATCCTTTTTATTGGCCACGTGAATTTCCAGATAAGTTCCCACATGGATTTGATGATCTGTTTTAAGATGAAGCTCTCTAATATCTCCTCTAGAACTGACTCCCCTTACCGTATAATTATATTGACCGTCTAAAGTCCTATCCGTGTTCTTAAGTATTTTCGCATTTACCTTCCCTTGCACATGGGCAAAGTAAATCGTTTGTGTATAGCTAATATTTTTCCAAAAAAAGCCAATATCTAAAATTAAGAGCACGCCTAAAAAACCAAACAATATTTTTTTCATTTTATTTTTCCATTCAACACACAACATTAAGTTGTTAGCATTATTTTACTCCGAATTTGTCTAAAATATTCTTACATTATTGTAATAATCAAGCTTGAGTCTTCTTGATATCTTTGTGAGAGTATATTTTTTAATTTATATACTTAAACTAAATTTGCCTCTCAAGATTTAAAGAACAGATAAAAAAGCAAATAAAACTCTAATAGTTCAAAAGGATTATCTGACTTCGCTTGCTCTTTATTCCATCACAACTTCATAAATAGATAAACTCCTGCTGCGTGGGAGTTTATCTATTTATGCAGTTTTAACACACAATCTTGCAAAGTTTTTTTGTTAAAATATAAATTATAATCAAAGGAGTTATTCTATGTTTTCATTCACTATCCCTAGCGCTTCTCTTCAAGAAATAATTTTTCTAAGTATCTGGTATGGCTTTATTTCAGGCATGATTTCTGGAATGGTTAAGATTGGTTGGGAAGCAATTCTACCACCGAGAACTTCTGAAAGAAATGCCACAAATCCACCCCAGCGTATGTTGGAGCAATTTGGAGTACCCTCTTCACTTACGCATGCTTATGTTTTATATTCACGTGATCAAAAAGTATATTGGTTTTCTTTAATCTTACATTTTAGTTTTTCCATATTCTTTGCTTCATTATTTATTTTTATTGCACAATATTGGCCCTGCATTGCCCTTTGGCAAGGAGCTGCTTATGGAATCATCATCTGGTTCATTTGGCACATCGTTTTATTGCCTATTATGAAAACCATTCCTGCACCTTGGAAACAGCCGTTTGCTGAACACTTCTCAGAGTTCTTTGGACATATCGTTTGGGCCTGGTCGATTGCTGCCTGTCTTTATTATTTAATATCAAAAGATAGCAGTGGAATTTTAACGAACATTTAAGTAAATTAAGTTTGTGTTTTAAGTTTATTGTGCTACAATAAGAATAGAATTTCGTTATATTCGTTATAGTGTCCTTTCGAAGAGAAACAAGAAAGGGGAATGCATATGACATTCACTAATAACACTAAAAACTTCAAATACACAGTATCTCTAGATACTTCAACGAATTTATTTAAAGCTTCTCTGGTAAACGCTACTTCTTCATTAAGTAGTCTCGGCAACACCATTGAAGAAGCCGTGTATAACTTAGAAGCGATAGCATAACTGACAGCGCCTATTTGAATGGGTGCTTTTTTGTATGAAAAAACCGCTCAATAGAGCGGTTTTCTAGTCTATAAGAATCTATATAAACTGGTATATGGAGGCAATGAGCCCAGACCTCTCATCTCTTGATGTCATGTTCCCCCTACAGATATGTAAAAAGCTGCCTTTTCTGACAGCTTAATATTGAATATTTTTTCTTTTAAATTTTTCCCGCTAGTTTTCGAACAAGGTCTACAAAGTTTTGTCCTTGCCCTTTTGTAAGCTCCTTACCTCCAAGTGCCGCTTTTAACGTTGTATACTCTACATCATTCAATGTCAAACGAATCCCTGTAACTGTATTAATAGCTTGATAACTGTAGTCTTTTACTTTATAAATCATAATCATATCTAAGTCTCCTTCTTCTGGTTGTGGATCTGGAGTGGAATCTCCCAAACGTAATCCGTATGCAAACGACAAGCCGATATATTCTGACCATGCAAAACTATCTCGTGTTACATATTGTCGTCCATTCATATTTTGTTGAACAAGTGTTGGGCGTGTAGGTTCTTCGACGATTGCAACGTGACCGTAACTTCCATCCGAAAAGACTACTATATCTCCTCGTTGGAGTTCTCCACGGTTTGTAAAACGTTGAACTTTTACTCCTGAATTTTGCAAAGCAGCAATATTACTTGCACTCCCAGTATCAATAGCATTACCGCCCATATGAACACCATATGCAGTTTGAACAACATAGACAATCAAGTCCATACATTGACCACCGTACATGCCATCCATATCTACAGTTTGGCCAAGCTTAGCTGATGCTAATGCCAATAAGTCTGCCATTTCCTACCTCCTTTATTTTTTATTCTTTTAAGATAATTAGAGGCCTCTTAGTTATCTTAATTTTATTATACCCTCCGATTTTTAATTGGTTTAGGTACAAAACGGAAAATGAAATCAGTATAAAGTTTCTCTCCATCCCCCTCTCTCAGTGTCTTTTTAAAAGCATTGTACTATTTTCTGACTGACTATCTATTATCTTTAAAACCTAATAATTCCACAACTTCTTTTTTTGAAAGTACTAAACTAAAATTACTATCTTTAGATATAAAATCATGTAAACAGTCAAGAATTGTAGCTCTAACTGAATCTCTAATTTTTTTGAATCATTTCTTCGAACATAAGATCCTCTCCTTGGAGGATGTGATACCACTGGTTCTCAAGAGAAACGAACAAATAAAGTAGCTATTCTTTTTCTATCAGATATATTCCTAACTGAGGGGGTAAGTTTGAGCTTTTTCAAAAGTTCATTGAAATATCTGTATGCCCTTGTAACACTTCTTTTTTTCTTCTGGGTAAAGTTAACAAAAAAGTCATAAATGAGTTTAACAAAGAGGATAATAACCAGAAGACCTTAGCAAATATCACCTAAGGAATACGTTATCGACTATATTTCATATTTTGATATTGTTGAGTAGATAAACACTTATCAATTTCTTGAAGCATACAATTTACCTTATGAAAATTATGATAAAACAGTCGAAATTTTTAAGAATGTGTTAAAATTGTATTATGCCTTTATATAGAAAAGGACATATATTAAATTTGGAATGAGAAAACCAAGTATCAAAAAAAGCTTAAAAGCTCGTACTACAGGTAAAGAAAAAAGACAAATAAAAAAGCCCTTATTCCCGGATATGGAAAAAAGGTATAAGATTTATTTAAATGAATATTACGTGCGCTAACCACGTTAAAAGGGTAAGGAGAAATTTTATGAAATGGAAAAAAAACCTGTCTTTATTGACCATTGCTGTTACCAGCTTAACAGCTAGTTTAGTATTTGCTACTAATACTAAAGCGGACTCTGTAAATGTGTACCGTCTGTATAATAAAGTATCAATGGAGCACTTATATACAGCTAGCAAAAATGAGTATCAATCATTGCCCAAAATTTCCAGAGATTGGAAGCAGGAAGGTATTAATTTTAGAGCACAAGGTAATCCAGGACAAGGAACAAAAGCGATTTTACGTGTTTACAATCCTCGTTCGGGAGAACATCTTTACACATCTGACAATTATGAAGCTCAGGTACTAACAACTAAAAATGGATGGAGAAACGAAGGTGTCGCTTTCTATTCTCAAACAAAATCTACTAAAGCTGTTTATCGCTTATATAATCCCGCGGCAGGCATCGGGGCACATTTCACCACAATGGACGCCTACGAAAAAAATATTTTGGCTTCTCGTGGATGGAAATATGAAGGAATAGCTTGGTATGCTGCTGATCCTTCAACTACAACTGTATATGTAGCCGGTACAGACTCAAAAGTATACTGGTATAGTCGTAAATCACTTCTCGACTATGGTAACAAAGTAGGAAATCCAGTGAATCAATCTCAAATTATTGTTATGACTGAACAAGCTGCGTTAAATAAAAATCTGCGTCATTCTTCTAAAGAATAAATAAAAAAAACCGCCCCTAAGCTTTGAACGGCAAGGACGGATTAAACAATGAATTTAAAAACAGCTCTTTTAGAGCTGTTTTAATATACTCTATTATAGAATATAGTGAGGTTAAAATCAATTATGGATATAAAATCTTTATAAAAAGAAAAATGGTACTACTTCTTACAAATTTAAAGCGTACATCGAAAAAAAGAATGTTCGGAGCCAATATGCCGAAAAAGTGGTTTCAAAACGAAAGCGGAAGCTCGAACAGCCTTACATTGTATTCAAGAAAAGATTAATAATCCTGTGTCTAAAAGTGAAAGGACATTTAGAGAACTTTAGAATGAATGGCTTCTTGTTTATGAAAAGGAAGTCCAAAATAGCACATAGTATAAAACAACTCGTGCTTTCGATAAACGAATTTTACCAGAATTTGACAATATTAAACTTTCAGATTCCCCCAATGGAATTACAAGACTTCCAAAATCATCTTTCATAAAAGCTTAAGCATGCTCGTAAGCTTTTTGAAATGGGTTCGTAAAGTATTTAACCATGCTGCCCTTTTAGGCTACATACAAGCTCATCCTGCAGCTCCTGTGACATCACAAAGTATCAAGAAAAAGTTGATGAAAAAAAGATTTTTTATAATACTGATGAGCTAAAAATTCATGAACTTTGTAGAAGAAACAAATGATATTAAAAAATAGCACTTTTCAGATTGTTAGCTTTCACTGGAATGAGGAAAGGTGAACTTCTAGCTCTCGAATGGAATGATTATAGAAAGGGAACGCTTGACATAAACAAAGCCGTTTCTCATTCTCCAATAGGTTATGAAACTTTACCTCCTAAAGCAAATTCAAATAGATTATTAAGTTTAGATATAAAAACTTGCCAGATACTCGATAAGTTGCATAAAGAATTTCCGACCTCTACTCGTATTTTTGAATCAGAAAAAGGAGGAATGCTTTCTCCTTCAAAACCAGGAAAGTGGTTATTGGAAATTACAAAAAATAAAAAGATTGAACCCATTCGTATTCATGCTTTCCGCCATACTCACGCAAGTTTGTTATTTGAATCAGGCGTGAATTTAAAACAAGTTCAGTATCGATTGGGTCATTCTGATTTAAAAACTACTATGAACGTTTATACTCACATAACTGAATATGCCAAAGATAATATTGGGGATAAATTCTCCGAGTACATTGATTTTTAACTAGCTCTTCTTCAGCTAGTTTTTTTATTTTTTAGTTATCAATTCAGTTATCACTTTTTATCAAAGTACAAAAATATAAATTAAAATAAAAAACAAAAACCGCTCAATAGAGCGGTTTTCTTAAACTACAATAAAGTAGTTATACATATAATGGAGGCGAGGGGAGTTGAACCCCTGTCCAGACACCTTGCTACATCAACGTCTACAACCATAGGACTTTCTCTAGTTTAACAAATTTCCAAAGCCAGTCTCAAACAGCAGAAATTTGCGGTGCTTTAAAATCTCTTTTTTTATGTAAAGCCACCATAAAAACGTATCCGACTGAGGTTTAGAGCTTCAGGCCGCCATCGGCGAACGATCATCAGCTACGCAAGCTGGTGTTTAGGCAGCGAGTGCGTAAGAAGTGTTATTTTTAGCAGTTATATTTATCTGCGATGGATTTAGGTGACATCACCACCAGTTGCAGTTCATGCGCGACAATGCCTGTCGAATCCGTAACGCCCCCGTTACGGTGGAATAACTTCCAGACATTAATTATAGCACAAGTCACCTAATATTTCACGCGCAATGGTCGTACTAAAATGGCCATAATCGAAAGGACTATAATGCCAACACAAATGCCAACAGTAACAAGATTAACTTGCCCAGGCGCATTTAACACGTTGATTGGAGAGAACAAACTGAGGGGCAACCATTCGGAAATATCACTCAGTGTCTGAATGATCGAACTCACTACCATCAGTACAATTGTAGAAACAACTGCTAGAAATGCCTTCCGTGTCCAAACAGTAACAGCACTGCCAAATATGACCAAGGTAAGTAGAGCTAGGCTTTGAACCAAACTCGACGAGAGTACCCTGCTCAACTCAATTTCAGGAAAGAAAACCCAGGTTACATATGTGGCACTTGCCACACCTACCAAGTTACTCACTAGAGTGACTAAAAAGGCAAGGAAAAGCTTAGGCGTCCATAGGATAATCGAATTTCGGGCTACGGTTGAATAATAAAGACCGAGTGAACTCTCTTTTTTCAACTTAAAAGTATCTGCAGTAAAGTAAACCAAAACAAAAAGGCCAATCTGAGAAATATTACTAAAATACGACTCCATCAAAGCTTTCCAGTTGGGGTCTGGCATGAGAATAATCGTCCCTTCTGTCCCTCCAAAAGTTGCAAGAAATTCCTTCATATAATAAATCAAAACGGGTGAGGTAATGCCAAAAAAAGAAAATAAAAAGAAAAGAATGAGGAGACGGCTATTGCGCCACCACATTTTCGCTTCCAAAAGAATTAATCTTCTCACTGTTCTCCTCCTGTAATTGCACGCTCAAAAGCCATCTCAAGACTGTTGCTTGTAGCACGATAAGTACTTATTTTTTGCCCAATATCTGGGAAAATTTGTAACAGTTTCTCTGTGTATTCACTCTTAATCATCAATTTCCCCGTAATTTCAGGATAGAATTCAATATCATTTACCTGAAGAATATCCATGACTTCCTGTTTGACTTGCTCACTTTTAATCTCTAGTTCTGCAAACTCGTCCATCTGGCTGCTTTCAATGAACTGATAAAGTGTGCCTTGAAAAATAAGTTCGCCATGATTTAAAACAAGGAGGCGATCGGCAATGTTTTCAATATCTGCGAGAAGATGACTGGAAACAACCACCGTTTTTTCCTGTGATACTTTAGTAATCAGTTGCAAAATCTCAATGCGACCAATAGGATCTAGAGCACTTGTTGGTTCGTCTAGAAATATCAAAACTGGATCAAGTAAGAGCGCAACTGCAATTCCCAAACGTTGCTTCATTCCCCGTGAATAACCCCCAACTTTCTTATTGGGATACTCTGACAAACCGACTTTTTCGAGGGTTGCCTCAATTTGTTGAGGATCTTCTGCTTTTTCGTTCAAGGCGCAACTTTGTTGCAATACCTCTGTTGCGGTAAGGTAGGCAGGAAATTCAGGTGTGTCCGGACAATAGGCCAAAGCTTGATTGGCAAGCTTAATTTCACCCTGACTCGCTTTATGTTGTCCTAAAATCGCATGAATTAAGGTTGTCTTTCCTGCACCATTAGGGCCAATCAAACCAATGATACCTGGATCTGCACTGATTGAGCACGTCACGTTTTTTAAAGCATCAAAATTGCCGAAAGAAACCGTCAAGTCTTCTATTTCAATGATTTTATTCATATGTGTCCCTTCCTACAATATAATAAAGAATTCCGCCTAAGGGAATCGAAATGATACAGATAAGGGCCCAAGCCCATTTTGGCAGGTGTTTAACATGCGCACTTTTAAAAATACTGTAAAAGCAAGCCCCTAAATAGAGACAAGCCAGTAGAATTAATGGAACAATAATACGGATATCCATTTTGTACACTCCATTCTTTACCTTTTAAAATTCATCTTCATCAATTTTTTGAATTTCACGCAATTGTGTTGTTAAGTGTTGGTCAGATGCGTATTCTGCTAAAAGCTCATCAATCAACTGGTTGCGCACTACATAATTAGAAAAAAGATGCAACTTCTCCTCATAGCCTTCTAATACTTTTTCTGTCCGCTTAATATTATCATATACAGCTTGACGACTAACATTGAATTCCTCAGCAATCTCAGCTAAGCTATAATTATCCGCATAGTAAAGTTCAATATAATTCATCTGTTTATCCGTCAAAAGTGTCGCATAAAACTCAAACAAGGTGTTCATACGATTTGTTTTTTCGATTTCCATAATTTCCTAATATTCTAAGAAAACAACTGATTTTTTAATCTTTGTTTTCATCCTTATTCATAACTTAATTGTCCGTTATCTTTTATAATTTTATCATAATTATCGTTATAATCATAAGGACATCTTTCCAGATTTTAGGCTTTGTTTTCAGATAAAAGCTTGTTATAATAGAGGAATGAAAAAGATTTTAATTGCGGATGATGATCGTTCGATTTTAACCTTACTTTCTTATAATTTTAGACAGAGCGATTTTGAAGTTACAACTGTCAGTGATGGCAAACAAGCTCTGGATAAGGCTAAGAGAAATCATTACGATTTAATTTTGCTGGATTTAATGATGCCCGAACTCTCTGGTATTGAAGTAACGGAAATTTTGCGAAAAAAGCAAAATTTCACACCTATTTTGATACTCACCGCGCGTGATGACGAAGAAATGAAACTGACTGGTCTTAATTCAGGTTCAGATGAATACTTGGACAAAGCAACACCTATGAAAGAAATTATTGTCCGAGTAAATGCGCTCATTCGACGCCACCAGCACTATAATAAAACGATTGAAAACGAAAAATCCGCGGAAAAATCTGGTATTAAATTTGACCGATTGGAGCTTGATTTCACTAAAAAAGTTTGTATCTTTGATGGACAACCTTTAGAGCTAACTAAACGTGAATTTGAAATTTTAGAACTTTTAATTGAGCGCTCAGGCGATGTGATTTCGCGTGAAGAATTGCTGCAGCACTTTTGGGGGATTTCTTCCGCTGCCGAAACGCGAACTATTGATGTTTTAATCAGCAAAATTCGTAAAAAGTTAGACAATCAATTTATAAAAACAAAACGAGGATTTGGGTACTACTTCTCTGATGAAAAAGATTAAGCTAAAAAATATTGTCCTCTCGACAATCATTTATCTTGTTGCGACTGTGATTCTGCTTGTTTTTCTCAACATACAGATTCTAAAAACAGATACCAATCGTGTCTTGCACACCATTGATACTACGAAAACGCTCCTCGCAGAAAATCCAAATTCTGCGCTTCCTAACAAGTTTCAGTATCTTCCTGCAGGTACACACAACCAGGAGACCGCAAAGATTGAAGAGGGCGCAGACTATGCACAATCTGTCAGCCGTCACTCTATTGAAATTACAAGCCCTATCCGTGTTGACGGTGTGATAACAGGTTACCTTCACGCTGAAGACAGTCGAACTTCACCTTGGTTTACCAACATGATGGTCGGTGGCTTTGCTTTGATTGTTTATCTTGCTTGTGCTTCTTACGTTTTTGTTCATGCCAGACGTAATTATCTTTTCACTCAAGATATTGTCGCTAAAATCAAAAACATCGAACGTAGCCCTCTCACGCAGAGTTATTTGATGAGCGAAAACGATGATAAAGTAACTCTAGCGCTAAATTCTCTGGGCGAATACATCCAAAATCAAATTTTATCGCACAGTGAAAAGAAAGAGAATATTTACGAATTCATTGAACTGTTCCAATTTCCTATTTTCATTTACAATGCTAAAGGAAAAATTCGTAAAACAAATGCTTCGTTTAAAAATGAATTTGCGGATACACACAACCTTGATATTTTCAGCCCTTATGCTGACTTTTTGAGTTTCTTAGTGGATAAGATGCTTAATCCGACAACACAAGAGAAGAACTTTTACTTTGAGAACATTAATGCTTATTATCAAGTACGTATCTCACCTTTACCAGACTTGGACAACCGCTTCTTGGTCACTTTACTTGATATAACAGCATTTAAGCGAACACTCAATGCCCATAATGAACTGATTGCTAATGTCAGTCACGAACTGAAGACACCTTTAACTTCAATTAAAGGATTTGCTGAGTTACTGAAAGATGACACACTTTCTGAAGCAGACCGTCATGAGTTTTCCCACATTATCAGTAAAGAAAGCTCACGCTTGATTGCACTCGTTCAAGACACGCTTCTTTTAACCAAACAAAATATTCATATCGACAAGAAGAAAATTAATCTTGCCACACTTGTCGAGGAGATTTTAAACACTTCACAACCCTTGCTTGATGAAAAACACTTGTCACTTCAGACAGATATTGCTCCCATCTCTCAAGTTACCAACCGTCAGATGGTGCATAGCATTTTTGAAAATTTAATTGAAAATGCGATTAAATACACGGATGATTATGGAAAAATCTACGTTGGCCTCCATCAAAACAAGAAAAAAGTTGTTTTCACCGTCACAGATAACGGTCCTGGTTTAACAGAAATTGAAAAATCACGTATTTTTGAACGTTTCTACCGTGTAGATGAAAGCCGTACCCAAGTCACAGGAACTGGTCTAGGCTTGTCTATCGTGGACAAAAACGTCCGAGAACTTCAAGGACACATTGAGGTAATCAGCGTACCGGGTAAAGGAACGACATTTACTGTTACTTTATAAAAAGAAAAAAGACTTCTATAAAGAGAGTCTTTTTTCTTTTTAACGTTCCAAATAAAACTCAAATCGATCCCCAACATACTGAGACAGAACGTACTCAAATGCGCGACCATCGGCCAAATAAGAAATTTGGGTAAGCCCTAAAATAGCATCGCCTGACTTAATCTTAAGATATTCAGCAACTTCGGTACTGACTTTTTTGGCGGAAATAATCTGCTGACTACGTTCAATTTCATAGCCTGCTTGTGTCAGTGTGTTAAAAAAGTTAGAGGTAATATTTTTCTTTTCAAAAGATTTTACCACGTCATAAGGAATACTTGCAACTTCATAACAGATGGGGACTTGATCTGCATAGCGCACACGTTCCATCCGGATAATCGTTTGTTCTTTCGAAATTTCCAACTTCTCGCACTCGACTTCGTTAGGCAAAGTTTTGAGGTAACTTAAAACTTCAGTTGACGGTGTTTTTCCCTGCGCAGTAATAATTTCTGTAAAGGAGGTTGTGCCCCGCATCTTTTCACGCACCCGACGACTAGCAACATACGTCCCACTCCCCACACGGCGTTCCAAGATTCCTTCCTCGACAAGTGATGTTACTGCTTGCCGCGCAGTCATTCGACTTACGCCAAAGCGCTCAGCTAAATCTCGTTCACTCGGCAGCCGTTCACCAATCTTCCAAACTGCTTTTTCAACTTCTTCTTTGATTGCATCATGAATTCTTATATAATTTGGAACATTGCTTCTTTGCATGGTGTCTCCCTCTGCCTTGTTTTTTTATTATTATATACCAATTTCAAATAAAAAACCAGCTATAATAGCTGATTTATATAATTGGTATAATTATTTTGCAGGGACTGTGATCTCACCATTGATGATTTTTTCTTTAGCAGTTTCAACAGCTTTCCATGCTTCATCTGAAGTATTATTACGTGCGAGAGCTACACCTGAGTTTTTCAAGTCGTACTTAAGAATTTCACCACCAGGGAATTTGTTGTCTTTAGTTTTGTTTGAAACGTCTTTGACAACATTACCTACTTCTTTAAGTGTAGAAGCTAAGACGAAGTTAGAGTCTTTACCATCTTTAGATTTAAAATCACCTTCAGATTCTTGGTCACGGTCTACACCGATAACCCAAACTTTGTCTGCTTCGTTCTTTGTTTCGTTAAGGACACGTGCTTCTGTGAATACACCAGTACCTACACCACCAGCTGCTTGATAGATGATATCTGCGCCGCCAGAGTACATTGCTGAAGCGATGGTTTTCCCTTTACCTGCATCTTGGAAAGAACCTGCATATTGCACATCTACTTTGATGTTTGGATTAACAGATTTAACACCTTCTTGGAAACCGACTTGGAAGGCTGTGATAATATCTGATGCAATCCCTCCGATGAATCCAACGTGGTTAGTTTTTGTTGTTTTGGCTGCTGCAACACCGGCAAGATAAGCTGATTCTTGGTCAGCAAATGTTGCTGAAACAACGTTTTCTTGATTTTCAATCACAGAGTCAATAATTGCAAATTTAGTGTCTGGATTATTTTTAGCAGCTTGTGAAGTTGCTTCTTGGAGGCCGAATCCAATACCGAAAACTAAGTCATATCCACCAGATACAGCTGAGTTGAAGTTCGCTGTATAGTCAGAAGCTGAGTTAGATTGGAAATAGTTGATACCTTTACCTCTTGAAAGGTTGTTTTCTTTACCCCATGCTTGCAAACCTTCCCAAGCTGATTGGTTGAATGAACGGTCATCAACACCACCAGTATCGGTAATCATCGCTACATTGAGATCTGTTTTGGCTTCACCACCTGAAGCTGCGTCACGTCCACGGCATCCTGCCAGAACTGCTACTGATGCAAGTGCAAGAGCACCAACTGCGAAAATACGTTTATTCATGGAAACGTTTTCCTCCAAATTTAAAAATTTTTAAAACTCTCGCAAGTAAGAGTTTTTATGTATAAGTTTATTTTAAGATATTTTGCATATTAATTCAAGCCAAAAAGAAAGATGTGGCATTTATCCACATCTTTGTTCGGAAATAGCTTTTTTTCTGTCAATTTTAGAATTTTATTCCAGTTCTTTAAAGGAATAAGGCAACAATTGCCCCACTGATGTTTCTTT
>Ga0153949_1000054_pt1 | contig 41142 bp, 57 predicted proteins | sample TSNJ033MetaG_FD_104705 | JGI IMG/M metagenome (GOLD analysis project Ga0153949, IMG submission 104705) | Attine ant fungus gardens microbial communities from New Jersey, USA - TSNJ033 MetaG | ecosystem: Host-associated > Fungi > Mycelium > Unclassified | place: USA: New Jersey, Wharton State... | reverse complement strand
TATAATAACTATCGTGTTACGGGGTGTGGCTCAGTTTGGTTAGAGCGCCGTCTTAGGGAGGCGGAGGCCGCAAGTTCGAATCTTGTCACTCCGATTACAGCGGTAATGCATGATACACCGGAAAAGCTGATGAAATAAGGCTTTCCGGTGTTTTTGTTTTTCCTGATTTACATTGAATTTTCTTAAAATGTAGCCGTTTTTCATAAAAACTTCACACGAAACTTCACACGAAATTATTAGGGAGAAACCCCTATTTTAGAGGGATTATCTTTATATGTTTTAAATAAGATAAGTTTGATAAACAGCAGTTTAGATACGCATCTACCTCGTTATTTAGTATCGCCGGTAAGCATAGCAATCGGCGCAGCAGCGGGCGCTAATATTCAGGGACTATCAGGATTACTCATGTTAGGTGCTGCGGCTCCGGGCGGTAGCATTTATAAGTTATATTTTGTAACTGGAACAAATCAATACGATACTCAATTTACTGAAATCAGTACAAACTCATATGGGAACGGCGGTAGTGTATTTAGCATATGGAAAAACCCTACAAATATGGACTTTTCCATTGTTAATAATAGTAGCAGTGCAGCAACCGTCTGGGCTTATTTTATGGGTAAATAGCTATTTATCTGTTGATTTAAATGAAAAATTGCAACAGAATGTTTTACCCACAGCATTGGGGTTTAAAATTGAAACAGCTATTTCCCCATTTGTTTCAATCCACCCAAAACCGGTAATATCACTGTCGCTTGTAACCGGGAAATACGTTTCATTATCAGGCTTTACGGTAGAAGTAAACATGTACAGAGAGCCTCCATATTTAATAGGAATAAAATATCCATTAATACTACAGCGTGGGCCTGTCCGGAATCCTTTTAATCCCCAGGTACTAACATTTTGTGGTTGTATTATTGCAAAATCTGTATCTGCTATACTGCTGTTTACGCAACAAAAAAGCCCCAGTTTTTACTCCGGGGCTTTAATCTTGCGACGTCGCAAGAAATTATGAGTTCACAACAATAGCATCAAATCCAGCATCCTTAAGCTTCTGCGCCATCTTAGCAGCATTATCCTTAACTCCATACGCACCAACCTGTACCCGATACAATTTCTTGGAATCCCCAGAAGTTGCACCCTCTGCCGGTTTCAATTCTTCCACCGGTGTCTCTACTACCTCAGTAACTTTCTGGCCAGCAATGCCATAAACGATAGCGGATGCCATAGTCTTGTAATCATACAGCTCTACATCGTCCTTATCGTCCAAAAACAGGCACTCAATCAGCATGGCTGGTGCATTAGTGTTCTTCAACACATAAAAGCTGGAATTGACCTTAACACCACGCTTGTTATACCCTAACGCGCCAATTGCATCAACTACGTCCTGTGCATAGCTTTTCGCGCCGCTGGATGTGCTGTATAAGAATACCTCAGTACCTCCCGTCTTGCTATCCCCTACATAATCATTCCGGCCAGCATTAAGATGAATAGATATGTCCAGATCAACCGTATTAGCATTACACTTTGCAACGATTTTTTTAAGCACATCCGATGCATTGCTGCCATCATCCACGGTACAGTCATATACAGTATGTCCTAACTGCTTCAACTGGCTGATCACCTCATCCTTAATCTTGCGTGCTTCTGTGGACTCTTTAACAAGTCCGATTGCTCCACATCCTATTTTCCCATCCGGGTTGTGTCCTGCATGTACATTGATTTTCATACTTCATTTTCCTCACTTTCTTCTTTGCTTGTTTCAGTTTTTTCTGACTTCTTTTTCAGGATTTCAATTGCATTGCTAATGACAGCTGGTAATGGTATACCCATGATGCCAAGATTCTCCACAATACTGATCAGCTCGTCCGCACAAAAGGCGATTATGACCGCCGTGCGGATGTATTGCAGCCCCAGGAGCACATCTAACTGATTGGCTACAATTACTACCAGCAGAGTTACCCCCTTGCGCATAAGGCCCTTCCAGGCACTTATACTATTGAGTGCTCCACTCTCTGACTTGTTGCTCTGTTGCCAGAAAGCGGCAATAGCCAGTCCCATTGCAAAATCAATACCCATAAATATGAGCAATGCCTGGATATCATTTCCCCAACCTCCTAAAGCTTGTGCGATTAATCCACCAAATCCTCCTGTGACTGTGAGCACAATCGTTTTGATTGATGTTACCTTTTCCATTAAATTAATCCTCTCTTTCTTTTTTTATATACAAAAGCCAGATTCTTCCGGAAGGAAAGTTATCTGGCTCTTGGCTCTGGTTCATGATTCAGTTTCTTTTCCCGCTGGTTAGCGGTGACTGCTGTAAAGATTACAGTAATGGCTGCACTGGCAGCTTTTAATAGCGTTATATAGTCCAATTTCCTCACCTCCTTTATTGTGATAAACAGCAGTTTAGAATATTTCCAGAGTGGTTTTGTCTCAATTACACCGACTGCAGCTAATGTTACCACCGATGGGGAAGTCACATTTAAAATACCATTTTCAGCCGCTCCATCAGTACAGTTAACAGTTGTCACATCCACACCACATCAGGTTGGTGTATCTGTTCACGGTGTGACAAAAACCGGTTTTATAATAAAATTAAATAGACCTGATACTTATGCTACATATGTACATTGGATTGCTATACCTGTTACTCAATAACTAGTTATTTAGCACTATCAATCTGCAATATATCTAAGGTTTAATGAAAGATGATATCCATTTTGCTCTACTGGATATAACAGCATGATAACTCCATTTGTCCCAATATTAGCAGAAGCTCTAAAATGTAACGAAGATGTTGTAATAGGAGTAACCCACGCACCAATCGCCACATTAGCAACGCTAATCACTTTGGATGGTCTATATAGTTGCTGAATGTTATTGAATGTTGCATATGCTACAAGAGTAGTGTCAATGCGACCGTTTGGTATATTTGTACCAGCTCCATTGATCCATACTTCTTTTGTTGCTGGATTATATTTAGCAAAATTTATAGTATATGCTGTAACCCAACCACTTGTATCAATATCAACCCACGCTATACTGCTGTTTATCACAGTTAATGCAGTTACAATGTCCGTCCCCAAGGCTTCCGGAATATCACCATTTCCAATTGCTTTCAGTACACGTGATTCAAGGTCATTCATATTAGCTTCTGAAAAAGCATCCCCCTCTTCGCTCACAATTCCTTCACTCCTGGCTACAGTCACGATCTCCGTTGTTCCGTTTTCTTTTGTTAATATTCTTCTGGCTGGATATTCTGATTTCCTGTTTTTCCATGTCTTTTTTGTAAATAGTGCCATTATGTTATCCTCCTACATTTACATTAATAATCCGGTTTCTTCCCCGGCATAGATTTCGCTTCCCGCAAAATGGAAGCTGCTATTGTTTGCATTGTAGATCATATAGATATCATGCAGGATCCTTTCCATGTCATTTACCTTCCCAAATGTGTTTAGCGGCTGCTCCGGTACCTGCGGCGTATCCACATACAGAAATCCTTCTGCCCTCAACACCGACATATTATCAAGCATCTGTTGAAAATACAGCGTATTGGGTATCATAGGCAGGTTATCCTTATTGGTCTGTAAGTCCAGCTCAAGAAGCTGTGCAACCACGTAAATGGCATTCTCAATCCGTTTCAGATCGGATAGATTCAGGCAGCCCTTAAGTCCTGACAGCCATTCAGACCGCTGCGCATCCGTCAGGTTATCCCATCCAATTGCACGTAACTCATACACCCGGTCAACGTCCTCCTGCGTCCGGTCATGCACGAAAACAGGAAGAATATACTCAACCGTATCATTATAGGTGCCACGATTACCAGCCTCATCATACATTTCCAATGATATCCGGTATATGCTGTCCTCTGCCGCGTCTACGTTGGCTTTCCATAGGGACCGGTTGAGTGAATCCTGGTTAAATACGGTAGCAACTCCATTAATGTGCCCTGCCACATAAAGAATGTCACTACCTAACTCTAAAGTGAGAGTTTCCATTACTCAACCACAAAAGCAATTGCAACGCTTTCGCTGGAATTTGCCGGATTGGGCGCAAATGTTGCCGCCGTAATCTTGGGTATAGTAGTATCCAGTTTAACAGTCAGGGTTACGCTGCTGGACTTACCGGCTGCATCTGTTGCGGTCACTACAATAGTATTGGTGCCCTCTGCCAGTGTAAGGATTTTTGAGAAGCTACCGTCTGCTCCTACGGATACCGTGCTCTGATCTGCCCCTCCCAGTGTTATCTTAATGCCTACCGGACTTGATGTTAAATCGTTAGTGATACCGGCTACGGTCACGTTCTTATTGTTCGTTATTAATCCCGATGCAGGGTATGATATATTTAATGTTGGCGGAACCGTATCAACCGTGTAAGTGGAGGATACTGCCGTCCCTGCATTGCCGTCATAATCCGATGCATTAACGGTGATGGTATGGCTGCCGTCTGACAACGCGGTCGGCGGTGTGAATGTAAACTGGTATCCGTTTGTGATAGCCGTGTAAACCATGCCTGTGCTGTTGTAGGAATAGGTTGTACTGTCTATCTTAAGTTTTACCGTAGACAGATTCACACCACTGCCTGAGGTCTCATCCGTCACTGTAAAGACTATAGGCTGCTTATTGTTCGTTACATATGCCCCGTTTGATGGGGACGTTATTATAATTGTCGGCTTGATGGTTTCCTTGACAATCAGCCGTAAGATGCTGCCCCATGTTGCGTCAGTTGAGTCATAAGTGACTACAGTACCAGCGTCATTTGTAATCTCTATTTCTGCCGGATAATAGCCACCTGACAGGTTATATGACGTTGTGGATGGAGCTGTTAAGTTTACGGTCCATTTTCCACTTGATTCTGTCAGGTTAGTCCATGTACCGTTTATTTTTACTCTTACCTTTATAACTGCCATTAAATAATTCCGTCCTCTCCTGCGTATGCTTCATATTCGGAAGCCCTCGCATATTTGTAATCTGTCCCAAAGATAATCTCTTTATCTTCTGCCGTCACCGTTACGGTAATTATACTTTTTGCATTGATGGGGCTTGTTATTGCTAAAGCATTTAAATATGGTCTGTTCATCAGATGATACCATCCTCTCCGGTGTAGATTTCATCGCCTGCAAAGTAGTAACTTGTGACAGTCCGGCTGTATCCCCGACACTTTGCTGCTGCCAGGTTACCCCCGGAAAGGTCTAATGTCTGGCTGCTAATACAAGTCATAGAATGCCCGTCATGTGATGCTATGTCGCACCAGTTCCCCACACCTTCGCCATCATTGATATACCGCAGGTCAACTATTTGCCGTAGTTGGTAATAATCCAGAATGTAATCAGCCACCTTTCTTGCACGTCCTGCATCCATTAAGGTACAGCCGTTAAAAGATTTTGACTTTTCTGTTTCACCGGCTTCCAGAATGGGTACCGCAGCAGTGTAACTATTCTCCACTACTTCATATTTCTGGCCGGTGATAATGCACTCCGCTTCTGCCTCCATACTGACCACGACATAATTAGTCCTTGCTTCCTTGATCGTCCCAGCGGAAACGGCTATGCTGCCTGTAAGATGAGGATCCGAAAACTCTATCCGGATATTACCGGCCGGAAGAATGCTCTTATATATCTCTTTGACCTCAGGCGACAAGCTGTATTGTTTATAGGCTACAGATACGCTTGATATGTAATCATCCATAGTAATCTTAGTACCCATAAATTTTCGGTCAAGCCCGATGGTGTGGCTTACGTGCCTGTCTGGCCGGTATATTTTAACCCTGTCTGACCGGCTGCAGTCAGCCACGGCGCCACACGAAAACACAACCTGCTGCAATGCTGCCCTGTGGCTTTGTATTCCTACCCAGCCGCTTAATTTAGTATCGTACACATCTTTGTCCACTGTGTACTTTTTTATGCCACATGAGGTCATTACAGCATCTATGATAGTGCCTGCTTTCACACCACTGTAGATTGTGCCTCCGTAAAACTTCGTTTTATCCAGCACTCCGATGAGGTCAATCAGTGAAAACTTGATGCTATTATCGGAGGATTCCCAAGTGTCCAGAAAGAATGTCCCACATTCCACTTCCCTGGCATCTATGTACTCCACTAACCTAATCTCCTGTCCCTTCTGCAAGGACTTCCACAACCCGTTTTGATTTGACAGAGCAAACTCATTTGCAGTATCAATGATCTCTAACTGGGCTGTATTGATGGACAGTGTCGCACTTGTAATGTCTATTTCCTCATATACTGACGCCGTCTTTAGCCGGTCACGGGATAGCGTCCACATCTGACCATACTCAATGTAGTCCATCTTTGCGTAACGGTACGGCCAGGAAGATTTTACAACCTCTATCATGATTTTGCCGTAGTTCTGGACGTTCTGCCGGCAGAAGAATTCCTTGCTGTCAGGATAGTATGTTTCGCTAATCAACCGTGTACCGTACAGCGTGTACCAGGTAATCAGGATTTCTGCCGGTACATCTTCAGCAAAGAATAAGTTAAGCCCGATGGAGCTGTGAGCTTCTGTAAAATTCACTTCCAGTACCGGGTTTCTAATATACTGGCAGCATGAGTCTGACAATTCATCACCCCAAAAAGGTATGTCGTCCGGAGTAATCGGAAATATCTCCCGGCTGCCATCCAATACGAACTGGTTAAACTCCGTGGTGCCATATAGGACCTGCCGGACAGACTCCTGGAACAATGCCAGGATTGAGAAGTCTTTAGCCACTGTTGATACCGCTGTACTGTCAGCTAATGCAGAAACATCTATGAAGTTAAACTGTGCTTCCGGATATGTTCTCATTATGGTGCCCTCGCTGGTGCTTTTGCAGTAAATTTACAGCTCAATCCTTTAAACCTGGCAGTATCGGAATATACCTTTTCTATCTCATCAGATACAGAAGATATGTATCCCCGGAAGAAATATTTTCCATTGGTTGTTGGTACAATGAAGTCATGAAATTCCGTAGGCTCCGTCAGTTTATCCCAGAAAGACATATATAAAGTATCATCATCAACCACACCGATGGATAACTGATAATTGTAATACACACCTATAAGTTCCCTCTTCATGTCGCCGTCTTCCGTACGCTCTGCATATTTATCAAGGAAATCTGCTGTTCTCTTAATAGAAATGAGCGGAATATCATAGTATGTTCCATCAATAGTGATTCCCTGTGTGTATGTAGCCATATTCCGCCTCCTTTCTTATGTTACTGCAAAATCAAGTCCTACCCTGCCGCTCTCGGTATTAAAATATGGCATTTCAAGCCTCGCGAAAGTCTTTCCATCAATCTGTAAATAAACAGGTGCGCTGCTTCCGGCAGGCATACGTGATGCAAGCTTATCTGCCAGATCATCCATCCATCCGGTATTATTTTCAAGCGGCAACACCGCCTCCCGGCCAGCTTCACCGATATTTGCAATAGTAGAACTTGTTACGATACCGCCGGTAGCCAGTCTGGGGATAGATATCTGACCCATCTCTGACAGATTAAAACCAAATGATTTTCCGCCAAGACCACCAGGAACCCAATCAGGAATGCTGAAATGGAGTCTGTTTAATGCCCGTATCATTGCATTGACACCATTTATGACACCATTTACCATCTTTTCAATGCCACCAAGAATGCTGTTTATTACCTTTTTTATAGCATTCCAGATACCTGTAAATATGTTGGTTACCGATGTTTTCAAACTGGTCCAGATGCTATTCCATGTTGTTTTTATCGCATTAAGTACATTACTGATACCTGTCTTTATACCACCCATCACCGCAGTTATTATATTGCTGATGGTGGTCATGATGGTTTTTATCAGAGAGCCGATTGCACTAAAAACCACTTCAAATATACCGGCTATCGTATTAAGGATTGTATTGATTACAGTTTCTATTGTTGTCATTACTGCATTGATGAATCCCCCTATAACCTCCATTATTCCGGTCACAATGTCTTGAATTCCGCTCCATGCTTTTTCCCAATCACCGGTAAATACTCCAACCAGAAAATCAATAACACCTTTCACAACAGTTATAACACCAGAGATGATATCAGCTATAAAGCCAAAGTATTTCATAACACCTTGAAACAACCCTTCTAATATTGGAACTACAACCGGCAGAATGTTCTGAACTATCCAATCAATCAATGGAACCAGCACATTTTCCCAGATTGCTTTAAGCGCATCTGCAAGACTGCCTATCAGTGCAAGAAAATTGTCAATCATGGGCTGTATATGATTTGACATGACACTATCAAATGCAGCTGCCATATCTTCCAGCACCGGTTGAACGTTTTCATTCCAGAATGCCAGAAATTGTTCTACCAGATAACTTAATCCTTCAGCAATTGAATCTATGAATGGTTTGATATGTGCGTCATAGACTTCCATCAGCTTGTCAAATGTGTTGTCTACTGTATCCTTCAGGGTTCCCAGCATATCGCCAGCAATACCAAGCAGACCGTCAAGTGCAGCCCGCAACACTTCTTTATTGTCAATAAAAGGCTGTATAATTACGTTCAGCAGATCATGTACTAACCGGTATGCAAGTTCGATCGCTCCCATGAATGCATCACTAACAATACCAAGCAGGTTTGCTGTCAACCCCTGTCCGTTTACACTGCCAAAAGCTTCAAAGACATAAGCAAATGAACTCGCAAAATCTCCCACCATTTTACGTATATCCGCGCCGACATCAAACATTCTTACCAGGAATTTTTTTATCCTGTCGCTGTTTCCCTCAAGATATTGAGCAATGCCGCCTAAAAGATTCTGCGCTATTGTAATTCCGATACTTGCTATTGCTCCGGCTATCTGGCCGAACGAATAAATCATAGCTTCAATGTATCCCCTCATACCTGAGGTTACTTCCGGGGATGTGAAGATACCTATCATTGCATCCTTTATAGTCCGCAGGCTACTTTTTATATCCTCCATACGTGTCTGCCAGTCCCCCAGACCATCCTTAAAACCGGCATTAAAGATGCTAATGATATCATTAATTATCTTTTTGATAACGCTGAAGCTATCTTCTATGGCAGATTCTTCAAATGCAGCTGCACCGGCTAATTCTCCTCCACCGCCGCTGCCACTGTCATCCTGGCTGCTCAGAACACTGATATCATCAAAACCAGCTAATGCTCCCGCTGCTTTCCTGGCAGTTGATGCCGCATTGTCAAGGGATTTTGCGTAATCAACTACCTGCTCTTTTGCTTTTGTATAAGTGCTTTTTCCACCAAGGACAGCAAGGAATTTTGACATTGCCGCAGCTGCAGTATTTAACCACGAAACAAATTGTGTAAGATAAGGGATTATTGTAATAACGATAGGAGCAAAAGCTGCAGCCAATCCGTTCTTTAGCTGTGCCGACTGGCTTTTAAGTCCTGATATCGCAGTGTTATATTTATCTGAATATTGTGTAAGGTTCTTGAATCCTTCCTTCATCCCTGAAATCATTGAACTGAAAACGGATCTCAGCTGGTTGAACACCAAGGCACCTATTGCCAGATTTTTGATACGGTTGCTCATTTTACTCAGCAGTCCATTTGACTGTTTCACACCGCGGTTTATTTCATTCAGGGTTTTCTTCCCTGACTTAGCAAGCTTATCAAATCCTTTACCTGATTCATTAACCGATACTTTTATCTGTCCCAATCTGGCAGTTAGCTTGTCATATTCTTCATATCCTGCTGTAACACCCGCTCTCTTAAGGTCAGCTATACGCTGCTCAATCTTTTCCTGTTCTTCCAGAAGAGCGACAAGGTTACTATCTGACACGATAGCATTGTCCTTGATCTCCTTGATCCGCTCGGCCTCCGCTTCCTGTGCTTTGATTTTAGCCAGGATCTGTTCTTCTTTTTCAATCCGGGTAATTTCTTTTTGACGGACACGCTCTTGCTGCTCTTCTATTTTCTGTAATTGAGCAGATTCTTTTTCTTTTTCCCTGGATGCTTTTGCCGCCTCCGCTGCCCTGCCGGATTCTGTCTGCTTATTTAACTCCGCCTGATACTCCTTGACGGCATTTACAGCCTCTTTCCAATAGAGATACACTTTGTCATATTCAGAATCACCAAAATACTGTCCCTGGCTTTCCAGTTCCTTAAGAGCATTGCTGTATTCCTCAACTTCAACCCTTAAATCATTATAATGACCACTTGTGTCAATAGGAGTCTTATCCTGATTAACATAAAGTTTTTCAAGTTCGGTATTCCATTTTTCAAGATCTCTTGCTGCCTGCTTGTACGCATCGGATGACTTTGGCGCGCCTGCTTCGTCTAATGCATCCATTCGCTCTTTTGCATTCCCGGCACGTTTTTCTATTTCTTCAAGTGAATGCTCTACCTTCTCAGCACCAGAAATGAACTTCGTATTATCAATTTTAGTATTAACTCTTATCTGTGCGTCATAATTAGCCATCTTACCAACTCCCTGAAATGTAAAAAGCCAATCATCCCTTTGGGACAACAGGCTCTCAGGCTCAATGTTGGCTCTTTCTCAACTTATTAAATTCTTCCAGTGCCAGGTCGTTCTTTAACTGTTCTTCCTCTGATAATGCTTCTTCCGCCTTATGTATTTTATATACCTTCTTAGCATCCATGATCGCTTTCTTTTCAGCCGCGCTCATTTTGGATGTTAGCTTCTTTCCACGGAATTCTACCACCTGATTGAATGTACATTCTGAAAGGTTGGCTAACAATCCCATGAACTCAAACCAGTGCAGTCTTGCAGTATTCAGATTGATGTTATATTGGGAGCGGTAAGCTGCATAGATACGCCATTGATCTACATCAAAGTCAAATACTTCCACACTATCCTTGCTGCCAGAATGATTATCATGATTCCAACCGTTCAAAAACCATTGTATTCCGCTCATTGCCTCTTCTGTTGATCCCGGCATATCAATATACAAAAGATGGATAGCAACTCCTGCCTTTTCCGCTATTGTCAATTCAGGATCCTTAAGAAGCTGGGATATCTTTATACCAGTCTCAAAACCTGCATTGATACGATATCCGTTCCATTCTCGCGGTAAATCATCAGTAAGTACATTGAACATATAACCACCTACCGTTTTTTATGATTTTTATAATAAGGCTTCCCCTGTTGGTTCCTGTTCTTTCCCGGCGTGTATTTATCTAAAATCTTCTTCTGCCGTTCATCTGTATTCTTTTTGATAATCGGGCTTATTTGCGCAAGGAAATCTGCGACTAACAGAGGTGATGGACATATGTTTCCAAACACTTTCCGGCAGCACCCTTCACCAAATACATTATCAATCTCCACCTTTACAGTTTCCATCTTCTGTATATAGACCTGCAATCGTTCTCTTTCAGGAAGAGCATTTAATGAAGGAGCTTCTATTTCTGCTTTCTGTTTCTCAAACAGTTCCGCCAATCCGTAAAATCTATCAGCAAAATTAGGATCCTCAGCTAACACTAATATCGTTTCTCCTGCGTCATTGACCTCTATTTCTATACCACTTTGTACCCTGATCTTTTCCATAGTTATCATCCTCTCTGAAAGTGGCAGATGACAGAGAGGTACACCCACCACTCATATTAATTTTATTAACACCTGTATTATAGTAAGGTAAATGTTGATGTGGTTACATCAAAACCCCCCTGCACATCATCACCGTTTCCGGTCAGTGTCATATTATTCATCAGGACTCCGCCGCCATCACCGCCTATGGAATCAAACTGATAGGTACAGGGACGTTTTACCGCAGGATAGCAGCCATCATCAACAGCCCCTTCCAAAATATTGATTCTGATATAGTCCGACTCTGCTTCTGCGCCGGTTGGAAGTGTCTTGACCTTCTTATTAATCCATTCCTGCAGATCTTCATCCTTAATATATTCCTTTTCTACGCTGATAGACGGCGCATATGATTTTACGGAACTGGATGCTGATTTCTTATTAATGTAATGTGTTGATTCCGTTTCTGGATTAAACTCTTCAGTCAGGGATGTAATGCCATCCCCTAAAAGAACATATTTAGGAGATGCAGATGTCCCAATATTGAAGAAATGCATGAGTTTTTCTCTTGTCTCTGCCATAATAATGTTATTCCTTTCTATATTCTATAGCTACAGTCATTTGATACAGACTGTCATTTGTATTTGTTGATCCGATGTAAAAAGGGGTTGTTACACTGATCTTTGATACTATGACACCGGTCAGTTCAGGATAATTTTCTTTTAAATCCTGATCCCTTACCCAACCTTCCAGTGCTTCACCGAATCCGGTGTTTTCAATTCGGTCCGTATTGCTCTGGCTGGGAAGTCGCGCCATGATCATGTAATGGTCGGTGTTTACTTTACGCCCGGATATATAGGGCTTCACGTTCCGCACCGGCTCTTTGATTAAGGTATATGAGTCTGCATTTGCACTCTGGATATCAGTGTCAATCTTTTTCATTTTCCGATACTCCGCCGGATCGAACATTTTAAGCCATCTGATTATGCTTTCTGATACTGTCACTGCTTTACCACCTTTCTGGCACCATCCTCTAATTCTTTTTGTCCGCCATCCTGCAGGTACCGGTTCGCCCAATATGCACCCCTGACAGGTGAGCCCTGGAAATTGTATTCTTCATGATAATACATTTTCCTGGCAAAGGGAGTGTTCCATACAACATCCGTTTCATTTTCTATGTGCACACTATCTTTAAGTTGTCCCGGGTTTTCATACTTTCCGGAAATATCAAACGGAACAAACGGCTCTGCATTCTTCATAAATTCATTGGTAACGAATTGCTGTACCCGGCCTCCTTCTTCAAGTCCCATCGTATTTATGCAATTGGCCAGATTAAAATCAATCTCGTAATCAAATGCCATTAAACCGCCACCACCTTTATGTGCTTAAGTCTTGGACGACTCCGGTTATCAGATACTGCCGTGACGGTCCCGACATATTGAAAATCATCCTGTAGATTCTTTAACCGATATTCCCGGTTTAACTCCTTATCTGAAACACCCTGTACAAGTACATCCTGCCCGCTTTTCGCGTCAAGCGTCCAGAAATTTACACATTCATCAGTTGGCAGTTTCCTGTACTCATTTGGAGACAAATATGGTTTATTCCCATAGCTTCGCATGAAATCTATTGTAATGCTTTCCACTTTAGTTTCCGTCTGGATGCTGTTGGTTATGGATAATTCTTTTTTATTATGCCGCCACTGCACCCCCTTTACAACGGATCGGCCCCATGACTCCTCTTCTGTTTCCGGGTCACAGTGGTAGTTATATACTGTCATTTCGTCTGTAAATAAAGTATTCATAGAACACCTGCCAGTCCGGAACCGCTTAAGCCGCTCCTTGCAATTGTAAGCAGCTGTGTTTCTTTCTCTGCTGCCGTGGTTATCTTATAAGATTCCGAATAACCGTCATTGCTTATCGATGCTATACCGGTACCCATGCCGTTTGTTTCCTGGACATAAAGATCATTAATCAATTCACACACAGTATTTTGTATCTGGCTATACACCTGTTGGTAAAAAGAGGTAGCGGTTTCTTCGTTATACCCTATTACAAATTGTTTTGCCCTCATCCTGGTATAGACATCCAGCTTGGAAGAAGCTTTCATGTTAAGCCTGTCAAAAGCTTCTTCCGGTACTTCCTGGTAGAGGGAACTGTAATACTCCCAATCAATGTAAGGCATATTAACCTCCCTGTTTCTCAGCTTGTGCGGCAGCCTCTATCTCCTTTACCTTTGCAGTAAGCTCTGTCTTCTCCCTTTCCAGCTCCTTTACCTTTGCTGTAAGTTCTTTGTTTGCCTTTTTTAGCTTAGCATCTTCCTTGCCGTTTGGCACTTCCGCGCCCATTCCAATTTTCCTCATGTATGCCTCCTTACGCTTTATGGTTCAAATAAATACCAGCCCTCTTGTTTTTATAAATATCAACAAGACCATATTTACGGTATTTGATAAGGTCTGCATCTGCATCCGGATTAGATGACGCAGGTATGATGTCGGATGCGATATGCTTATCATGCTTGATCAGAGCAGGTTTGTGGATGATCATGAAATTGATATCCTTTGCCGTATCTGCCTTTTTGTAATGACCGACTTCTTCACCGGGTGTCTTTCCATCCAGCATGTCGATAGCTGTATAAAAACGATTCTGGGGCACAACCTTTTTTACAGTGAAAGCTTCCAGTACCTGCTTTGACTTAAAGCTGTCAAGCATTATGATGCTGTTTAAAAGCGTGGCTGTTGCGTACAGGTACCGGCTGTCTTCCGGCACTTCTTCATTATCCATGAAATTCTTGGCTTCCAGAAGCGCCTGCAGGAAAGCTGCCGCGCTCTCAATCGTTTCAGGAATGGCTGTTATTCCCTCAATACCTGCTATTGTGGCGAAAGTAAAGGCATCCGCTTCCGGCGCTACCTTTTCTCTCATGAGCGTTGCCCCAGCCATCCCAAAGGCAAGGTTATAGGTTTCCTGATTATCCATTGTATCTACGGATATTTTCGTACCACGGTCATAATTGTACTCTGTGGATACCCATTTAAGATCTACAGCTCCCTGGGTATAACCACTGTTGCGGTCATAATCTCCAAGACCGGTCACTGCAATCTGCGGGTATACGATTTCTTTGGCATTTGCTCCGGCTCTTGCCATTGCCGGGTCACCCGTCAGATCCGATGTTACAGATGCTTTCCTGTATACCTCATCCAACAGAGGTACATAATTTTTTGCTAATACAATCGTGTTTGGCATGCTTCATTTCCTCCTAATTTTGCCCTGTGACAGGCGGAAGTCCCATTGCAGCTCTCATAGCCGCATCTTCCGCACCGCCGCTTGATTTTTTTACTTCTCCTATAATGTTTCCCGTTCCGATCGGACTGGCCTCTGCTTCTCCAAAAAGCATCTTACTGTCCTCTGCCTCAGTTAATGCTTTAAGTGCTGCTGCAACATCCTCTTTTTGATTCTTGGATGTTTTTAACACTTCCATATCCAGCAATGCGGTAATGGCTTTCGCATTTTTCCCCTTTGCAGAAGAAATACTGTCCTTAAGCAGATCATTGAATTCTCTGTCTGCCAGTTCAGCTGCATGGGTTGTATCCTTATTTTTCAGTTCTGTTTCCAGTTCGGTTATTTTTTTTGTCAGACCGGACACATCCACATCCTTGAAGCCGTCAAGGTCTTTTTTTAGTTCATTGATGGTTGTCTCATGTGTGGAAACCTTATTACTGGCAGCTTTAAGGTCATCCTGTGCCTTCTGCAGATCCTTCTTTACCGGCTGCATGTCATCATTGTTCAGGTCGCATACTTTGTCAATCTGCTCCTTGGTAAGTCCTAGTTTTTCTAAATCTTCTCTCTTCATACATTTCTCCTTTTAACGATATTTTTTACGAGGTCTATCACCCTCTGGATTTGCCAACAATAGAAAAGAGCCGGGCAATCAATCCCTTTCAGGAATTAATTATTCGGCTCCTTGGCTCTATTGTTATGATGGATTCCTGCTTGCATCTTTTGCAGTATCCAGGGAAATTGATTATTACCGTGTCCGGGCGGACCTTTAACATTTTTAAATTTCCGCACTTCGGGCACCTGTACCAGCGTTCCGGCATCCTTTAGCCTCCTTGTGCATGAAATGAATTTATGGTTACTACATTTATTATAACCTGTGGTTATGTTAATTGCAAGTATAAAATATTACGGACATTCATGACAGCCATTCAATAGACATTTCTAAAAATTCAAAGGCATCACCCACATATTCTTTATCCGATTCCGAAAGCTTATCATACTCTTTTGACAGCAGTTCATAAGCGGCAACGTAGTCTTCCTTTGTAGCTCTGGACTTTTCGCACTCTCTGATTATTTCAAACACATCCATATTTATACCCCATCTCCGCTTCAGCGGATATCAATTCAATATTTGAAAGTGACCTTCTTTCAAACTTTACCTCAGTTCATTCAGATAAGATTTCAACACGTTTCTCATTCCGGGATTCTTTTCGGCAAACCGATCTGCTTTTCCTTCTAACCATGAAAGACGACTCCCCGGACTTATATTATATACCAGTTTTGCAAAATTGTAATCATTACTATCAATATCCATGATCTGATTGATCTTCATTAACGCGTTCACCCTGCTAATTTCAACATAAGAAAAAGGTATATCCTCTTTCTTGCAGATTTCCCGTGCTAAATATTCAACACTCGTCTCTTCCATCATACGGGATTCCCTTTTTTTATCAAATGGAATATACGGTGCGGACCGGGAATGAAGAACTTCATGTATTACAGTTCTATTATCTGGATTATCTGATTTAAACTCAATGGTTCCGTCACTGCGGTACACACCATTACCTTGTATGTCCCCATTCACCCTTACTATACCATTCCATCGGCTGTCCCTGTCAGTCAGTTCCTTAATTATATCATCGGCAATTTCAACCCTTTTCTGTACACCATGACCTGCAAATACATCATTGCTGCCCGCAACCTGGTAATATCTCTTTCCTTCGGCGTCTGCACATCCTTTTTCTTTCTCATAATCCTGCCAGGCTTTTGTCTTCTTTAAATCACTGCTTCCAGGTTCGTAACGAAGCTTCGTAGTCTTTTCAGGAACACTGCACTGCTTACAAAAATCCTTGTATTGTGCCGTTTTCTGTTTTAATTTAGTCTTTATTTCGGTGGTATCCATGCCGAGCGTCTTTAATGCTTCTTCCTCCCGCTTTAGGGCTCTTATAGCACGCTCCATTGACCGCATACGCTTGGTCATGGCATAATAATCATAGGTTTTACCATTAATCGTGACGGATACCGGTTCCGGATCCTCTTTGGGGAATGTGGAGACACCTTCAAACCACACGTGCCGGTTATGTCGGCAGTTATACCCATCAAGCCCTGACGGATCATTTTCATGTGCTCCATCTACACTGTAACCGGTAGAATACCATAAGTCAGTTATCCTCTCCTGACCTATACGCCGGATCTCTTCTGTATAGTCAGTTCCGGGCCTCACATAATACACTTTCCCCTGCCACTGCTCATGGTTTGCATGGCCCGTATCCTTGTTCCTGGCTCCCCAATGCCTGGATACATATACAAGGTTCTCCCCTGTCTGCTCCATGTTCTTGTCAGATATCTTTCCAGAAAGCTGATGACAGCCGGTCCTAAGGGCTAATCTGGAAGCAGTATCAAGCTGCATGGAATAGCCGCTGTTAAAATCTATGCTGCGTAATCCGCTGTGAGCCAGATCACGCACTACATCCCGCAGCACCTTATCAGCGGAAAATGTACCGGAACATATCTTTATCACACCTTTATCCAGTTCGTTCCTATATGCATTCTCTATAGATGCCAGACCGGACATTGTTCTAAATCCGGTAGTCCGGGTCAGATTCTTAAGTTCACCTTCTGTTTGCTTTGAAAATGATTCAGTAAGCTGATGCAGATAAGAATTGTCCTGTAACTCTTTGCCCGCCTGTTTCCAGACCTTAAAATCATCAACCCATGACATATTGCCTGCATCGGCAACAATCTTGTTATTAGCCTTGTACGCTTCCTTAGTGATATTGTTGATTGTCTTCTTGATTTCACGTTTATATTCCAGAGTATTTTTAGCAACCATTTTCCGGTAGTTCGGGTCAGCATTCAACATTTTCATTGCTTCAGACCGGATCTTTGACGGACTGTATCCCAACTCACGCATCGACATGGCTTGTAATTCCGCTGTCCTTGTATACGTCAGGGTCTTTTTTATCCGCCGGGCAATGTCTACTATTATTTCATGCTCTAAGTGTTGAAATAACGGCTGTATAGCCTCGCTGATTATTTCCAATTGTTCCTCTGACAACATGGTTTAATCCTCATTCTCTCCACCGGTATCCCCGTCTTCTTTCTCCTGCTGCTCCGTTACCATTGCCGTGGCTTCTTCCTCTGTCAGGTTATAGGCTTCCATCAGATACCATATGGTCAGTTTGGGAATGTCAAAGGATAATGCATCATTACGTTTGCGCTCCAATTCAGCCTCCCGGTCTGTCACGTAACTGTCATCAAAGTCAACCCGTATTTCCTCATCCAGGTTATATGCCGTACCTTGGAACGTATTGGAAAACCACATGATTGCCCTGCATATGTCCTGTATATAGCGGATTGATTCCTGACGCTGCCGGTTAAGCTCCTGCATCTGGTCCTGACGTTCTCCTATGTATTCGGTTGCTGTGGTGATCTGCCCGTTCTCAAAGCTGTATTTCTTTGTTCCGTAACCGAATGTCATTGAAAGCAGGGATAAATTAAGCTCAAAAGCCTTTGTGATTTCATCTATTCGGATTACTGGATTATACTCTTTTACCATTGGATCTTTATCATCACCCGTAGTTCTGCCAAGCATTACGAATACTTTCTTAGCTTGTTCATTTGGAGTAATTGGTTTGCCATTTGCATCAAACTTACAGAGCAGCTCATTGACAATCAATAGCTTATCTGCTTTATCCAAATCTCCGAAAAGCACGTTATAGGAAAGATCCAGGGCTTTCAGCGCAGGGATGGCATTCACCAGTTTTGGAAGTCCATAACCGTCCATATCATCAAGGTTGTTAAACTCCGCATTACGCATAATAGCAAACGGCTTTACATCCCCTAAAACAACATCCGTCCCATACTCCCTGAGCTCTGCCCCGTATGCATCAAAAACATGTGTTTCGGCAGTGTAGTATCCATTATCATCTTTTATGAATACTACAAGCGTGGTGCGCTTTTTCCCTTTTTCAAGACTACTTCCGTAAAATGCCGCCTCCGTTACGATATCATTAACTATGGTCAGTGGAATATATGCTCCTGCATCCACATAATTAAGCCTTATATCTCCACCTTTAGCCTTTCCATTGTCTAACAGTGTGGCATTATCCAGACGGACATAACATGCAACGGTGCCATTGGCAGAGACTTTTTCCAGCTGCTTCCGGTATTGTTTATTAAACTCATTATCGGATAATACCCTGTTTATGAAATCGAACTGCATCTTATCCTCTCCGGCATTAATTTCAAGTACTTCACACAGGTTCGCATCATCGCAACAGCACCGTTTGGCAAAGTTCAGTCTGTTCAGTTCGTAAGAAGCCCCTTGCACAGTCTTACGGTCATGAAACCCCGGTACCGCACGGTTAGCATACCAGTCATCACACATAGTAATTACTTTCTGGGCTTCATCGTTTATTTTAAATCCTTTTTTAACAAGAAAATCTTTTATAAATGATTCCATAACACTCTCCTTATGCCTGGCTGTTACGCCGTTTCCATAGTCCCGATGTCGCATATCTGACTGCATCTATGCAATGGTTATTCTCATCAGGGTAACCGCTGATTACTGCGCCGTCCTTATCCTTTTCATATTCATATTCCGTGAATTCCTTATATGCGTGTGGCGTGCGTTTCTTATCAATGACAATCGTCCTGCGCTGCAGCCACTTCATGCTGTATTCGACACTTCCGGGACCTTTATTCACACTCATGGCATTCCATATCCCTAGGTCACGGTAATCTGCCACTGACTTTGGTTCGGCACTGTCACACATGATCCCGTACTGAATGTCTTCCACATAACCTTTTTCAATAATCCACTGTGCTGTTTCTCTGTTTGATGCCTTATTCACACAATGTTCATCCAACAAGTATAATTTCTCCTGTGCAGGGTTATAGTAGACTCTCATAAATGCGTAATAATCCGGATAATACCCCCAGTCAACACCTTCATAGATACGATCCATTTCAGATATTTCTTTATCTGTAATCTCCCTGAGTTCCAGGTATTCAAATATCATGCCGCCGTTACCGTTTGCCACTCCTCCATACTCATGCTCATATGCCTCCGGATTAACTTCTTTTAAGTGTGCTGCCTCTTCCGTAAAGGGGTCACCAAGCCATTCCTGCGGCACATCCAGATAGGTGGAAGTATGTACTATCCTGTTTTCCTTTGGCTCCAACACGTACTTGTTAGCCCAGTTATTCATGGTTTTGGGTGGATTGAAGCTTTCAAACATCCATGCCAGGCTACCGCCGCGAAGGGCAGACTGTTCTATCTTCCGGATTTCCTCTTCTCCTGAAAACTGGTCCAGTTCCTCAAACCAGAGGATACCGATGTACCCAAACTCCGGTGATATTGACTTGATCTTGTCCGGATCGTCTGCTCCACGGAAATATATCTTCTGGCCGGTTGCTTTCAGTTTGATCTCTAGTGGGCTTTTCTTTGCATCAAATTCTTCTTCTACTTCCTGTTTTCCTATCGCCCATTTAATCTTATTGTACACGGAATCCTTTATGGTATTGCCTACCTTACGACAGACAACAGCGTGTATGTCATGATGGTTCTTTAGCAGCTCTATAATAATCATGCCAACCGTTGACGACTTTGTGGAGCCGCGCCCGCCCTTGAAAACATACTCCAGGTGTTTCCGCTCCCTGATGTCTCGTATAGCTGGATGGAACGCATCCGGGATGTTATGCAGGTCCAGGTGGTATGTCCCGGATTTTAACGCTTCTTCTGCCAGCCGCTTCTTTTCTTCTTCACGTTCTTTGATTGATAATGCCTTTTCAAGGTCGGTCGCTGCCTTTAATCTGTCAGTCAGTGCCGCATCCAGACCAAAGGCATCTTTCTCTTCTCCCTTGATTACCCTTGCTCTGAATGCCTGTATTTCAGTCAACGTCATGAGCCGCGTGGACTCTATTTCTTTTTGCCGTTCGGCTATATATGCAGAAACTCCACGATTTTCCATGATATTTTTTTTGGCATTCTTAGCAGTTTTCTCAGAATACCCTGCTTTTGTCGCTGAATCATAAAGGTTTCCCGACTCTATATAATAATCTGCGAAAGCTTTTTGTCTGGGTGATAGCTTATCCATCTTCCACCGCCTTATATATGTCCACCAGGCAGAATATGATTTCCGGCATGGAACAGGACTTTAATATCTCATGGTCGGTTACTTTCCATTCCCTGTGCTTCTCTGAATAGTAGGTAACAGGCGTACATATGCGGTAGGATGTGATCATGCGCTGCTGATCAGCGGAATAGAACTGGCTGCTGTTTATCTTGATAACCAGTCCTTTTTTTACAATTGCTGTTTGTAGCTTCTTCATCTTCCCATTGAGGTTCATATTTTCACCTGCCTTCCTTATAACAAAAAGAGCCAGATACATAGATTTCTCTACGTATTTGGCTCTTGGCTCTTGTGTGGTTATATTATAACCTGTGGTTATGGGGATGTCAAATGATATAACTGCTTAATTTGCCACATCAAACATGTGCTGCATGTCCTCAATGTCATCCACTAAGTAATACTGAACCGTTGCATTACTGTTTGCATGTCCCAGCAGCTTTGAAACATACAGAATATTTTTGCTCTTACGATACTGGACTGACGCGAAAGTCTTACGGTACACATGCACAGTTGCGCTGATCCGCGTTATCCCTGCACGTACGGCCAGACTTTTCGCAATAATTTGTATGCTGTTTTTGCACAACCTTGTATGCAGATTATTGTCCTTAACAAAGAGTGCCTTGTTATCGTCTGTTCGGCTGTCGATGTACGCCCGTAACGCCTTGACCGCCTTGGTGGTTAACATCCCGGTACGATACTGGCTTGTCTTCTCACCATAAATATTAACGCGTTTCCTCGCAAGGTCAACATCAGAAATATCAAGCGCCATGATCTCGCCTACACGCATCCCTGTCGACAACATCAATTCAAACAGGGCCTTTTCCCTTAGCGTCTGGCATGCCTCCCGGATGTCCTCAACTTCTTCATCCGTTAACCGCTCCTTTTTCTTCTGGACGATTTTTATTCTGTCTACGTCCTTCATGATGTCTTCCGGCAGGTGGTTTTTACGGTACGCCCACTGAAAGAAGGAAAAGAAATACCGGTTAAGCGTGGATTTGTAATTACTGCTGATCTTATCACGGTACTGTCGCATTGCCAGATAGTCGGTTATATCCTGACCTGTGATCTGGCGATAGTTTTTGCCTGTTGCTTCAAACAACAATTTGACCGCTCCTAAATACTGTTTAATCGTGCTTTCTTTGGTGCCTTTGGCTATACCATCTATCAGGAACCGTTTAAGAAGCCAGTCATTGTCATACACATCCAATGCAGGAAGTGTTGTCATTTCCGTTATCTCAAAGTCTTGCATCTTTACCAGCATAGTGATCTTTAAACGGTTCAACTGCTCTGTCGTTAGCTCAGGGGACATATCGTAAATAATTTCATTAATAATCTCTGTTTTTGTCATAATTTCTTTAACCTCCACAATTTTTCAATTGCTTAAGGTCTCTGTGAATGGTATAATAACCTTAAGCAGCAAGCGGTAGATGATACTTTGGTCGGTGTATCTACCGCTATTTTTTTGTTCCGAAAACTTGTTCGATTATCCGTTGACAGGGCGCGCAACCTGTGCTAAGATAATCTTGCATAGAACAAGTGTTCTGGATTGTGGAGTAACATCCCGGTCCGGAACATTTTTTCAACCCTCTCCGGAAAGGATGGTGTTATTATGTTTAAAACTGGTGATATCGCATATACACAAGATACTGGCGCCGGATGGATTAAAGTGAAAATTATCCGATGTAATGGCAGCTATTATATTGTCCGGCGGCTTGACTGTAATACGGGTTTTGGTGTACCGTCACACCGCCTGCATACTGAGTATGAGTATCTTGCTCTCATGGACCGGAACCGATCTTTACACCCATATTCTTCCCGCAATGCACAACTACTTTGATTATCAAGGCCGCCGATCCATTGACGGCCTTTTTTGTACTTAATCATATATCCACCTTTTGATTTATTTAGCTAAATTTTAATTTAATACTCTTGAACAATCTCAAAAGGGACAAACATTTCAGGTAATATATTAACCTCATAACGGTAACTGCTTACATTAGCTCCACTGATATCCTCTACAAACCAGAATATCCATTCACCTTTTGATATGTAATGTTTTTTATACTCATCTTCTCCCGTTTTACAAGTAATCACAAGCCTATTGCTTTCGTCCGATAATGAGAAAACTCCTATCAATTCAAAAACAGGTGTATCTGACCTTAGATTAATAACTGATAATCTGCGAGTTACTTGAAAATTATCTGCGGAGGTGGATACATTAGTGGATGCTCGACTTGCTTGATCACAACCAATAAGAATAGAACCTAATAAGAATATTATTAAAATAATTCCAATATATTTTTTCATTTTTCCTTTCTTTCTCCGACACTGTGCAGTCGACCGCAAACTTTTATTACCAGTCAAATGTTACTTCCTTAGCTTTTGGCATATAACCATTTTCCATCTCTATCTTTCTTATTGCTTTCCTCATGCTGACTTCTTTGTCCTCCCAGGCATAGGCATATCCATCTGGTGCAAACGCACTTTTACATTTTCCATTACACCTGTCTATTACTGTCTGATAGCTCATATAATTCTCTCTGGCACATTCCCGTGCAGAGGTATATACTTCGACTATTTCACCACTGCTATCAATCTTTGCCACCGGCTGCCGCTTTGACTTTGCTCCGGTAAGCTTTCCCAGCTCCTTAAGGCTTATATATTTTATATTGTTCAGGTAATTATCTGACTGGCAACCGTTGATGTGGTAGGGTACATGACCTGCCGGACAGGCACCAAGGAACGTTCTGGCAATTACCTGTATTACTATCTCTTCTTTGGGTTTTCCGTCAACTGTAAGCTTTACTACCATCCTCTGGCTGCCGCTCATTTTTCTGTGATAGGGTGTCATCATCCTGACTTTACCTGATTTGTACAGCCTTCTCACATTTCCTTCCTTATCAGCTTGATATTTTCCGTCATATCCCGGTATATCTCTCCATGATTCTTTCATTTTCCAGAAAGGAAGCCAGATATCTTTTCCCGGCCGGGGCTTCCGCCTCCTTTCCCTATTTACTGAATTTCAATGATTTCACCCAGCTTACTTCCGCAATTGGGACAATATTTATAATCCGTGTTAGTTATGTCTGTATCACAACACTGTGTAATAAAGTCATCCTTTTCAGTGTGATACACTGCTGTTATCCGTTCCATGTTCAGGATGTCTGATGTGTGCCCGTTCATTTCACAACTACCGCATATCTCATCCAGTTCCTCCTGATCAGTCACCTCCTTCGGATACCGGCACAGGCTGTCACATATATACCCCATCATAGATTCCAGTATTTTCAGTAATTCATCCATAAGGTTTCTGTCCTCCTTAAGTTATTCTGGGCTCTGGCCGGTAACTGCACCTTGCGCCATCCGGATAGATACTCCTCGTACAGATCACAGTCATATCCTGACAGCATTATCATTGCCTGACTGTCACAAACTGTCTCAAGCAGCTCCCTATGGCCCTGGTCGGACATTTCATGTCGGTACATCTTCCGCCCTCTGGTGGACAGCACATATGGTGGATCCAGGTACATAAAGACATTGTCATGATCAAACGCTTTGATAAGTTCCAATGCTGGACGGTGCTCGATCTGGACATTTTTCAGCCGGTCTGCTATGGCTGCAAGTTCCTCCGGCAGCCGGTTCCAGTATCTGACAGCATATGCTGCTTCCCTGCCATACACATCCTTCTTCCATCCGCAGTTATCTGTTAAACGGAAGCCGTGGCTCTGCATGGCTCTGACTGCAAAGTATCCTGCCTGCTCTATACTTGATTGCGGTTCATTCCGGCACGCCTCGTCATATACCTCACGACTGTACGGGGTGTATGTAAGCCACTCCTGAAGCTCTAACCGGCTTTCCGGATCCTTGATTGTCCGAAAGAAATTAATCACATCACTGTCCAGATCATTTATAGTCTCAATCCTGGCTGGCTCTTTTGCAAACAGTACGGCACTGCCACCGCAAAATGCTTCAAGATAGCTGTGATGCTCCGGCATGTATCCTAATATCCACGGGGCTATCCGCTTCTTGCCGCCCGGGTAAGGTAATACTGTGTTCATTAACGCACTCCCTTCAAGTGTTCCTTAATCGTAGTCATGCAGGTCTCAGCATCCTTGAAATGCTTCATGTCCGGCTTCAGGAGGTATAATACTTTTCCGGTCGTTTCACCCTCCCAATATGTGTACGGGTACTCCTTCACGATGATGGCGGATCCGTCCGGAAGGTTGTACCGGTAATAGGTCTCTTCGGTCAGTTCGTTTTTGCACCATATCGGCCAGTCATGAAATGTATTGACAAACTCCTCGCGCTGGTCCATATTCTTCATAACTGGCAGTTCTGGCTGATCTGGCTGCTCATCTGATTCCAAATCGCATACCATTGATGCCAGTGCACTCACAATGATTTTCTGCCTGGCCAGCATCTTTTCCGGCCATCCTCCTGCTTCCAGCCATTCGTCCAGTATCTGTTTCTGCTCATCCAGGAAATACTGTGCTGTGTATTCTTCTACATCTTCGTCTTGTTCGTCTTCTGGCTCTTCCGCTTCCACTTTGGGTATCAGTTCGTTAACCAGCTGTACAAAACGTGCCCAGGTTATTTCATCTGCATTTCTTAGTTTAAGCCCACGTGGACTGCACTGATAAACAAAGCCTATGCCATTCCCGCCATTATGTCCTTTTCCGTAATGCTTTATCAACAATTCCTTAAGCTTGCTTCTGTCATCGTCATACTGAACAGCTCTTTTTTCATAAAATGTCTTTATGTCCGCTGTCGCAGGTTCCTTTATCAATTTTTCCTGTGCGTCCTCCATGACTACCTCATTCCACATTGACTGTATGGATGCACAGAGGTAGAACCAATCACTGATCCCTGCTAATTGCTTTGTGCCAGCTTCATCAAACTGCATAATTTCAAGACGATCCTGGAAGAAATGAATGTATGCTGTATCACCAGCTTTAAGCGGAAATCCGAAACTACAACTTCCATCAGCTGAGAAATGTCGTTTTAGTTCCTTTTCAGACTTTTCCACATGTGTCACCCTTGCCGCAAAGTCTGTTAAGAACCAGTCTTTGTGATTTTTAATAAGCCAGATAGCGAAGGGATTAAGGAACTCTCTTTGTAATCGATACTGCTCCTGTACATAAGCCCACCTGTCTTTTTCCGGATCTTCTTTCACCGGCAGCATATCGTTCTCAGAATCAGGGGAATCATTATCAGATTCAGATGTATTGTTCTCATTCAGAATCTTCTGTGTTTTCTTCCAGTCAACCCAGCATTTTTTACATTCCTTAGCACCTTCAGCCTGCTGCTCCGGAGTGGTTCCCCATTCCTGACGGATACACTGGTGTGTATCGGGAGGACAGTCTGCTTTTTCATCCGGCTTGGTTTCTTGCGACGTCGCAAGAATTTCATCCTTGGCATAAAAACATGTATGTGGACACTCCTGTTTTTTCAGACAACAATTACAGCAGCCAGCACAACCTGTTATGTTTCCACCTTTTAGGAAATACTTTTTCTTCACTTCCTCAATGCGGCATATAATATTTTTATCATAACTGCAGATTTCCACTTCCTGAAACTCCGCTTCCGGAATGTCCACCGGTGCAGGAGGTTCCGGCTCTCTGGTCTGGCGCTTAATCTCCCGGACCTGCTTAACTGTCATATCAGGCGTTACCTGCTCTTCTAACTCCGGCGACATGTTCAGCATTTCAATCAATACCCCTGTTGTCATACCCTCGTACCGGCTGTCAATCTCCATGCCGTATAACCGGCTGCCATACTTCTCGTTCAAAGCCATAAAACGTGATGCAGATGATTCACCTAAATTAAATTTTTCCCGTACATAATTACCCCAGTTACTGTACTCGCCCTTTTCTTTCAATTTTTTAAGCAGGTACCCGATCTGGATTGTATCCTTGACTGTCCGTTTCAGGGTTATCTGCAGGGTTTGTTCTAAGTCAGGTACATCCAGTTTATCAACTGTTTGTGTCATATTACTCATACTTTTCTCCTTCCTCTGTTACGTACAGGTAAATAAATATCTGCGCCATCTTTTATCCTCCCGTCCCTGGTAAAATACATATACCATGGCAGCATCCTCTTGAACCTGGATATCCCGGTGTATGGTCTCCACTTGTCATAATTCGTCATGTTCTGTCTCCTATAGATTTTCATCCAATTGAACTATTTCCTCCTGAGACAGCCCGTACCCTTCTGCCACCAGTCTGGATAGCAGCAGCTGGTGCGCCTGCCACAGGGTCATGGTACTGTCTCTTGTATACCTGGTCAGATAATCCTGATATTTCTGCATAGGGTCTTCATGTCTATTTTCATTCATCCTTAACCCTCCCAGTTCTGATACATCCAGGATGCAAATACAACTCTGTTTTCCGTTTCGTCTGGATGTAAATTGGCTCACCTTCTGCAGGAAGAATTTCCTTTCCACAAAAACTGCAATATATGATTTTTGATACTAAGGGGTTTTTAACCTTTTTTGCCATAATTACTATCCTCCCCGATGTTCTTGTAATATTCCTGAACCGCACTGAATAAATCACGGTATAACAGCTCTATCAATATCCCTTTTTGCTGATATCTGGTTAATAATCTTTTCCCTTCTACCACAAATGCTTCCCATTCAGCATCATTCAGGGGACGGAACTGGTACTTGTCAGCCAGCCGCCAGACATCTGTAAACAGTTCATACATTGTCTCTTTCATAGTTCCTCTATCCTCACATAAATTCCCGGCACTTCCGCCCAAAACTTTTCAATCACCTCACTGGCTATTATTGCATCATTGGAGAAATATCCGAGTTCCTGCATCACATCCACTGGAAGCTTAACCATGTTATGGGTGTCCGGCTTTGTTTTCTTCCATTCACCATCCTTATGTTTCCCCCGTGGATAGCACCATTTTGTAATCAGCCTGATGGCTCCGGTATATTTTTGTTCCGGTACATGCTTTGAAAGGTGTGCCCTAAACTTTGCCCTGACTGCTTTTAGTTCCGGCGGTTCATAGAATACCGGCTTCCCATTCACCACAGTTACCTGCTTCTCCTGATGGGTTTTTGTCGGGGGGATCATATGCAAAAAGAATTCAGTTACCATCCCTTAACCACCTCCCTTCAACGCACACAAGGTACAAGCTTTCCTCATATTCGGTTCCTTACGAAGGGATTCCCTATGCTGGTCGGATTCCCAGCACTCTGTTTCACAGACAGGGCACTGTATTCTTTTCCAGTCAGGATGTTTTCTGTCTGCATCTGGAAGGTTGCTACATAAAGGCAGACACATGATTCCTATATCACCAACTCTGTGTGCTGTGATTTTAAATTTCATTTGCTTCACTCCTTTAACGTATTAAACCACTTCTTCTCTCTTCCTGTGCGCTTAGTCACGTCATGTATGTATAGGGGTGACCGCCACCCTTAAGCGGTCACCTACCGGTACATACGTGACGTAGTCGCGACGAAAATATATATATATATATAATGGTCGCCGTGCAACACGCGGAGAACTTGTTTTTATGGTCGCCGTCAATGTTGCGCTGACCATATTTTATGGTTGCCGCGTCATGCACGTTCATCATAAATCTATGGTTGCCGTGACATGCGCGCTGACCTTTATTGTATGGTCTCCGCGTCATTTTCTTTCTTAACAACCTTATTGCTGTTTTTGTCAATAACATATTCGCCATGCTCCTTGATCCGGTCTTTTATTGTCCGATCAGTCACCCCCATATAATCTGCCAGCTCGTTTACTGTAGGAGGTTCCCCATAATTGCAACTGCCTATTGCTGTTTCAAAAGCCTGCTTTCGTTCTTCTCTTTGTGTTTTGGCACTCTTTTTACGTTTTTCAGTTGCTTTCTGCCATGGTGCACGGGTATCTTCCGGTCCTATGTCCTTCAGTACTCCCACCTTGTCCTTCTTGTGTGTGGGATAATCAAACCACAGATTCACCGGCTCAAACTTAGGAAATTCGCGTAATGTCCCTTCTATCCTCCATGCAGTAACAAATTTCAGTTTATTTACAGCAGCCTCAATCATAACGTTTAATGCGCTGTATTGACTTGCTGAGAGCTTTTTCTTACAGTAGGCAAGCATCTGCACCTGGCTGCACATAGTATCCTGGGATACATCATCTTCCCAATCCTCATAATACCGGTTCAGATATTCAAAGCAGGTCTCACACACGGCACTTGTTTCCTGCTGCTTAGTCAGGTCATCTGTCGGTTCTAATTCGATCAGATCCAGAAGGGCATCCGGATCCCTTGCAAATACTCCCGAACCGGAAGCACGATCCATAGAACGCTTACTACCCTGGCTTCCTTTGCTGTGATGATGGCAGTATATAACAGCACATCCAAGCTCCGTACATACTTTGTCAAACTGGTTACAGAAGGTTGCCATCTGATCCGCACTGTTCTCATCACCGGTGATGACTTTATAGATAGGATCAATGATAATAGCAGTATAATTCTTCTTGGCAGCCCTCCTGATCAGCTTCGGTGCCAGCTTATCCATGGGGATTGATTTCCCACGCAGGTTCCATATGTCAATGTTCAAAAGATTGTCCGGCTGGTATCCAAGTGCCTGGTACACATCTTTAAATCGGTGCAGGCAGCTGGCACGGTCAAGTTCCAGGTTTACATACATAACACGGCCCATAGTGCACTGCCAGCCAAGCCATTGCCGTCCTTCTGCAATCGCAATGCATAGTTCAATTAATGCAAAGGATTTCCCTGCTTTTGAGGGACCGGCGATCAGCAGCTTATGTCCCTTACGTAAAACATTGTCTATCAGCGGCTCTGCAAGCTCAGGAAGGTTGTCCCAGACACTGCTTAAGCCCTCCGGCTCCGGCAGGTCATCATTAATACTCTCAATCCACTCATACCATTCATTCCACGATTGCTTGCCTATGTTGGTATCTACAAGAAACTGTTTCTTTCCGTTACGCATAATCCCAGGCATCCGGGATAATCTGGACGGATTACGGTTCTGATTGTCAACCATAAGTCCATTCCTGCTGCATACATTGTAAAGATAATCCACTCTTTTCCGATACTCCTGATAGTCTGCTGCATCTACACGCACAACGGCATGTAAGCTCTTGCCTCCACTATGGACCAGGCATGCTACTGGCAGCTCCAGTTCTCTGATGACAGCATTCTGTTTCTCAATTTCCATGGTATCGGATTCCACTAAGGTATAGCGGAATTCTGTTACATTATCATTCTTGCAGCCTTTACCATCAAAAGGATTGAAGCGGATCCACGCACCTGCTTCCGGATTACAGTCACCTATAATATCAAACATATCCGTGCAGTTATGCAGCTTCTGTATTAACTGTCCTGCCGTCCTGTCCCATACTCCCTTTGATGGCATATACTTTCCATCCTTTTCAAAGGAATGAGTCACATAGCCTACGTTTTCATTGGAATCAAACAGGGTTTCCAGGTAAGTAATCAGCTCTTTTTTTGGTTCCCAGTTTTTGGGATCCATGATCTCTTTTTCTTCTATCCAGTTCCTGTCAATGATGATAAAGTCATCCTTTGTTATGGTATCGTCCCAGTCCAGCTCATGCCCTTTTTCAGGCATCCATCCCCGGTCCTTTGCCATCTGGACTATAGTTCCTCCTGTGACAGGAGAACCGGATCCGGAAAAACTATTCCATTTACGTTCACATTCCCCTTTACGGTATCTGGTCGAATCCCGCCTGCTCCATTCTTCCCAGTCACCGGCAGAAAAACCTTCCTGCTTCAGGGCCATTCCGACATTTACCCATTCCTGATAATTCAGGCAGGCCGGGTCTATATAATCAAGTATTTCTAACAGGCTGGTGTGCTCCATAAATGTTATGCTCCTTTATATTCCTGAGGGGTGATGTCACGGGGTATACGCCATCCATTTCCGGCTATCCTGTCAATCAGGTTCTTTGCTGTTTCAAACTGCCAGGTACCTACATGCTGAAATCCTCTGCTTTCCAGAAAACGGATCTGTTTTGGTGTTGTCAGCCCTTCTGTACGTCTTTTATCTAACCGGTCTAATATCTTAGCCGCCTTTCCTGCATTATCTATATCATCCGGGAGGATTCCCAGTTTCTCAAGTGTCTGTTTCTGCTTATCGCTTGGCGGTGCCATTTCCCAGCCGAATGCCGGGACATATCCGGAAAGGTCTTCTGCCTGGATACTCATTTCAAACTGCAGGGGATCCACAAGCTTCTTTTTTCTCTTGCGCATTTCTTCCAGTTGTTTTGCAAGCGCCTCTTCTCGCTGTGATACCACATCCTCCGCAGCTGTTTTTTCCGCCTCTTCCAGATCCATTGGACATCCTGCAGCTTCTTCCATGTTCTCTGTCATCTTCTGTGATACTTCCGCATCTGTACAGATCAGATCAGCCGGATGGCACAGCTCATGACGCTCCGTATGCCACAGGAAGTCCAGAAGCAGTAAGTGGTCTTTCTCTGGATACAACCGGGTACCACGCCCCACCATCTGGCTGTAGAGACTCCTAATCTTAGTTGGCCGCAGTACTACAATGCAGTCTACACTTGGACAGTCCCAGCCTTCTGTAAGCAGCATGGAGTTACACAGTACATTATATCTGTCATTATCAAAGTCCTCTAATATCTCAGCCCGGTCCCTGCTGTCTCCATTAACTTCCGCTGCACGGAATCCCTTTTCATTGAGAATGTCACGGAATTTCTGGCTGGTCTTAACCAGAGGCAGGAAAACAACAGTCTTACGGTCCATGCAGTAGTTAATCATTTCATCCGCTATCTGGTACAGATAGGGGTCTAAGGCGGTACCGATATCGCTTACCTTAAAGTCTCCTGCTTGTACCCCTACCCCAGACAGGTCAAGCTTAAGGGGCAGGGTGAGTGCTTTGATCGGGCTTAGAAATCCTGACTTAATCGCCTTTGGGAGGGTATACTCATAAGCCAGGCTTTCAAAATATTGTCCCAGGTTCTGCATGTCCCCACGATCCGGGGTAGCAGTAACGCCAAGTACCTGTGCATCCTGGAAGTACTCAAGTACACGCTGGTAACTATCGGAAAGACAGTGGTGGGCTTCATCAATGATGATGGTATTGAAATAATCCTGTGGAAACTGCTTTAACCGCTTTTCCCTCATCAATGTCTGAACAGATCCCACTGCTATACGAAACCAGCTGTCCAGGCAGGTCTGTTCTGCTTTTTCCGTGGCACATCCAAGCCCGGTAGCCTTTGCAATCTTATCCGCTGCCTGTTCCAGCAGTTCCCCACGGTGTGCCAGAATAAGCACACGGTCGCCTTTCCTGACACAGTCCTCTGTTACCTTTGCAAAAACTATCGTCTTACCGCAGCCTGTTGGCAGGACTAAGAGCGTTTTTTTAATGCCCTTAGCCCATTCCCCAAAGATGGATTCTTTTGCCTCCTGCTGGTATGGCCTGAGTTCCATTAAAAATCACCTGCCTTGTATACAGGACCGTCTTCCCTTGGATAAAATTTCTTAATTTCGTTGTAATCATTGTCATTATATTTCTTATTTCCAATTTTAGCTTTACCTGTTGATCCCGGAACATTGTTCCAATTCATTTTTAGCGGCTCGCCCTTCTTCTTTTGTCCTATACTTGAAAAAAACGCTGACAGTATCCCCTCTGTGATACTATGTAAGAAAAGGTTATGTGTCAGATATACAGTTCCCATATCTGATTCAATTCTAAGTTTCAGCATCGCCTTATTACACGCTGGCAGCTTATCACTGCCATTGTGTCGTCCTCTTTCAAAACTCTCCACTGTAAAATTGTAATCACCTTCCGGAAGCAGGATAAAATCACTTTCTTTACTTATCGTGTCATCCCATTGAAATTCTCTTTCATCCATAATCCATATCCTCCTTAATTAAATGGTATCTCACCACTGTTTTTCATTTCCATTATCATGGAATATACCTTTTCCCATGCTCCAACCAGTACACCGGCAATAAACCCGGTATCGTATTTTTCAATCAGCACATCATTAGGGTAGTACCCTTTTGCGGTTACAACATTCTGTATATCCCATTCAGTTACATTATTGGCCAGCATAAGGTCTACCAATGCCTTAGGGATATTCTCCGGATTACTTTCCCAGATAGTATCCTTATCTGCCTTTGGTTGGGTTACACTTACTGAAGATGTCTCCTGCTTTTTTTCAGGTACTTGATCCTGAACAGAATCAGCATGAGGGCGTACTTGCTTCTCTGGCTCAGCTTTCGCGGTTAGCTCTTCTGTCTGCTGTGGAGCTGTTTGCTGACTTGTTGTTACTGTCGGAGCACTTACTGACTGACTCATGATATGTGCAATCCCTGCATACTCAAATGGTATTTCTTCAGGAAGTCCGTAACGGTTCTTTGCATCCCAGCATGGATGGTGAGCCGTATGCATAACACGGGAACCACCCTGGGCCTTGTGTTTTTTACCTTTATCATCTACGGCTACGGAATAGGTCTTATAGTTTGCAAACAGCACCATATCCGCCCATTCCTTTACTAAGGGTGATGTCTGGGAGGAGGTCTTCTTGCCTAGCTTCAGTTCATACCGGTCATATGCCCCCATTTCATCCGGCTGCTCAAATTTTCGCATTTGGGCATGTGCCGTCAGCACTATATGGACGCCTGCTTTCACAACATCTTCCAGTCGGTTCAGGAAACGCCCGAACTCTTCCTTTACATAAACATACCCGTTACCGTATCCAAAATCTTCAACGCCCTTCTTGTTATGTAGGGCACAGACATGCTCCACACACATCTGCTCAGCCCAGTCTATTGTGTCAATCACCAGTGTCCGGCATATTTCCGGATGAGTTTTCACATACGCTATCTGCTCAAGCAGCATTGTCCATGAAGAGGGTGTAGGAGTACGTGCCACATCCATATCCTTTGTGCTGCCCTCTGTATCAATAAAAAGTGGGGATGGGAACCGGGAAGCAAAAGTTGACTTCCCAATTCCTTCAGGCCCGTAAATTACTGTCTTTTTAGCTCCTGGTATTTTCCCTCTGATAATATCCATTTAAAATTCACCTGCTTTCCATTCTTTTTTTTGTGCTTCGATATCCGGAACCTCCTGACCTGCCACATAGCCGTCTTCTATGATGATACTGCATTCCTCCCCTGTGGAAACTCTGGTAGCTATAGCCTGCAGCCCTTCCTGCTCAAGCCATTTACCGAACTCATTCAGGGTATCAATATCCATTTGCTCTAACTTGTCCAACAAAACAAATCCGCACTTGGGGTTAAGCTTCCTGACAATGGCTGTCGCTACCTTCAGGCGGTCGGAACCGGACATGTTATCCCATTGCTGGTCATTGTACAGCAGTTTTCCATCATCTACCGATAATCCGGGGAGGGGCAGGGATGCCGTCTGCAGGAGATCTGTTTTGTCTTTTCTGACCTGGGTGATTTCTGCTGTCAGCTGGTTATATTGTCCCCTGTAGACATTGGCATCCTCTTCTGCTTTATCCTTGTCCAGATTAGCCCGTACCTTGCGGTTTATCTCCTCTATGTTGGTAATGCTGGCTTCCAGTTCAGCTGTGGATTCATCCTGTAAATCCTTAATAGATTTATTCGCTATAGCCTGGTCTGTTAATGCCTGGGAAAGTTCCAGTTCTTTATCTGTCAACTGCTTTTTCAGGTTTTCTACCTCCTGGTTTAGACGTATAACCAGGCTGTTAATCTGTTCAGCATGATCCCTTTTCTTCTGGTTCTCACCATTCTTTGCCAGAATATTCTGCTGCTGTCTTATCAGTTCGGATGGTGATACCAGTTCCTTCGGGGCATCCGGATAATATACCTGCTCCTTTGCATACTTTTCTTTCTGGTCAGCAATCTGTCCGGTAACCAGCCGCCGGTTATACATATCCTTTTCCTTTTGTTCCAATTCAGTCAATTTGTCACCGACTCCAATGATCTGCAGGAGAGTACTGGCCTTTTCACTGTCTGATGCTTCCATGAATTTTGGCAGGTCAATCGCTAACTGCTCCACGAACTCATTAAGCAGCCGCTGACCGTCCTTCTTGCCCTCTGGGTCCGTTACCTTTAGATCACTGTTCTTGCCCTTACGCTCCACGATCAGCCCGTTGCTCATGACAATGTGCAGGTTGGGAGGGATAACAGAATCCCTGTATTTGGCTTCTGTAGGACGGTACCGGTCTCCGCCCAGGGTCCAGGCAATGGCATCCAGAACAGAAGTCTTCCCCTGGTTATTTTTTCCTCCTACTATTGTCAGACCGTTTGCAGTAGGCTCTATTTTTACGGCTTTTATACGTTTTACGTTCTCAATTTCCAGTCTGTTAATCTTCAATGTTTCCATTTACAAAATCCTTTCTGTGCTATATACTATAGCCATAAGTTATTTATGTTTGCCCCTCTTGGAGTTGCCGCTCCATCGGGGCATTTTTAATCTCCCGTCTTCGTACAGTCCCCAGGCCATGATCACCAACCCGATCACTGCGATTAATGCAGGTATGGGTGTATCACTGTCAATTGTAGCAGCACCTATGAGAAGCAGAGCCGCACCCGTACTATACAGAATTTCATGTAGTTGCATTTTCTTCTTTTCCATCTGCCTGATCCCTTTCCTTCAAAGCGTTATATACCGTCTGGTCTGAACAGCTCAGCTCACTGGCTATGTCTTTTACTTTCCACCCTGCCTTATGTAGTGCCAGAACCTTGCCGGCATCAATTTTCTTGTTGGTCTTGCAGACTGCTTTCTTTTCCGGAGGAATTGCTGGTACGGGCAAATCCGGTTGTTTCAACATACCCCGGATCAGCTTTATCGCACAGGTCTGATGAAAATCTTTATCTTCCAACTCCGGGATCAGGGTCCTCGCTGTTGTAAAATCTCCTGTATGCCTATCCACTGCCTCCGCATAGATTTTTACGGGATTATCTGTAATTTCCTTATTGCAGGAATCACATATGATTTTTATTTGTCTCATAATTACTCCTTTCTTGATTTTCCTATTATTCCCACCTATAATCTAAGTACAGGTGTTACAGCACCAAGTACAAAAGAAAGGGGAAAACGAATGGCACATGATCCATCCTTCAAGGAATGGCTGCATAACTTCATTGATACAGACACAAATCTGGGGGATTTAGCTGTAGATGTTAATAAGGATAGTACTTTTCCAGACTCTTCTGATAAAGACACTCTGCTAAAGTACATTAAAACCCGTACACGCGATGAATATATACACAATACACTGTCTGCAGCTATTGATCTTTACAATGCAGCTTCGGGTTCACATGATAGCTTCTCCCATAGGGAACCCTACCAGTTTTAGAATTCTGTTCCTGAAAAGACTCCAAGTGCTTATTCATGGCTTGGAGTTTTTCCAGTCTCCACAGATCAATCAGCGCAAGCGCAGTCTCTGATACCGTATCCGCCTCATTTAACGCACCTGCTACCTGATTATCAATATGCTTCAATAACAATTCTTCCAGCTTTTTCTGTTCTTCTGTCATTCCTCATTCACTCCCTTCATTCAGCTTGTTACACAACTCGTTTACAGCGTCCCTATCCTCCGAATAGTCTCCCGAGTATTCGATATTACCACCATGCACCGGCTGAGACAGATCCAACTGTCTGCCAGCTATATATAAGCGGCTGTCTCCGATTACCTGGCTGTATGCCTTCCATCTACCCTTCATCCCTGCTCCTTCCTGCTTGCCTCAGAGCTCTCTCCACCGCCAGCTCCTGCCACTTTGCATCATCCATCATGAGGGTGTCTACTACAGGGATCTGCTGTATGGTCCTTTTGTTTTCCCTATCCATCCGGCGGAGTTCTGTGGCTATCGTTTCAATTAGCCTTGGCTCATCAATGGCCGCCCATGTGATAGGTACGCTGCTGTTATCCAGTGCCGCAAGTATCCGCGTGGCTTTCATATTATCCGTCATCCTTACTCCTTTCTGATCATACAATCTGATTTATCACATCCTTGATCATTGCTGTTCCGGAACTGCCTGCTACATTTGCATACTTCGTGCCGTTTTCAAATACAGCTTCGACAGTTTCCATACTTGATCTGTAAAACAGTCCTTTCAGATCATGCAGGTTCCTGGTTTCCTGCAGTGCGGGCAGCAATGCGTCTAATATCTTTTGCTTGTTTTCCATGGTTGTCCTCCTTACTGGTATTTCTGTCTAATCAACAAATGTCCCTTTCTGGTAATCCCAGATACCCAACCTCTCACCGTTCAGCATGATGAGATCCCTGTTTATCCCACAGGGAATGCATTTCACGGTCCCTTTGTAGCCCAGTTTCTCTAAGCCCTTTTTTAATGCCTCATGGTCTTTCATGATTGTCATCCTTTCCTTAATTTGCTTATCCAGCGGTTCTGGCTTACGAAATTCTCTTAACCCCTTTAATAATGGCTGCAAGTACCGCTTCAATATTTTCTTCCGGCAATGCCCCGCCGCACAATTCTTCAACTGGGCATTTCAGAATATCTGCAAGTTTCCAAAGGATTACAAGATCCAATTTTTCAGGGTGGTCCCGCCAGTTCTGGATTGTCCTTTTGGTTACCTGCATTTTGATTGCTAACTTATCTTCATCAACACCGCTTAGTTCCATGTGCCGGGAGATACAGGCTTTTGTCCGGGATATGCGTTCCTGAATACGCTCCTGGGTTGCAAGCATTTTTGATTTTGCCATATCCCACGCTCCTTTCTGATTATTCTGTTACTTATTGCCATTTCCTTCCAAATCCTCTATACTGTTTGTACAGGCTATTCATGGTGCCGAGTATAAAAGAAAGGGGAAATCATGTTGTGACACGCGTATATGCTTGTTTAGTTGGTAACTGGGTTTGCTTACACGATGATCCGGAATGTGTAATGGGAAAAAATAGGGTATCACCAACTCTCTGGCACAAAGAGGAAGCGGTAATTTATTCACCTTTTGTAAGAGATAAAGAACATAGTTATGAGGAACTTGATCATGTTCAAATTTTTTACAAAGGGAAAGATTATCGAATAAACCCAATACACATTCAATTAGTTAATGAATAATTCATCATTTCTTAATTAAAACGTTGATGTTCCCTAATCACGCTGTCGAGGTCGGTAAGCGGAATTTTATTATTCTGCTTATCTGCTTCGCATCGAAAATACTCATCAATGTGTCTTTTTAATTTAGTCCACTCCAGGTAATTGATTCCTTTCATTGCGTTTAAAATACTTTGTAATTTTTCGATTTCCATTCCCTACTCACCTCCTTTCTTCCGTTTTTTTCTTTAAGTCCGTTTTATGGGACTCAATCTGTGATATTATTCTTCCAAGAAATAAGTAATTGGAACGTTGAAGTAATCAGCTAATGTTTTCAGCTTATCTGCTTTTGGTTTATAATTCCCATTCTTCCAATTACTTAATGTTGCCGTAGATATCCCGGTATCTTTTGATACTTGATATGCTGTCTTTCCCTTTGTAGATAAAAGTTCAAGAAATTTTTGATACATTTTACCTCCTTTCTAGCAATATAAACTATTGACATTATCTAAGTTTTCTTATATAATCAAAGCACCACCTTAGTTATTAAGAAATCTTAGCTATTGCGTTGATTGGCTTAGTTATCTAAGTCATATTGCTATACTAGCATAGTTTAATATGCCTGTCAATGCTAAATAGCTTAGTTTTCTAATTTATTTTAGAAAGAGGAAAGCCATGTACGAAATATTTGAAGAATTATTGAAAAAAAATGGCATTACCGCGTATAGAGTAGCAAAAGAAACAGGCATCACTACCGCTACATTAACAAGTTGGAAACAGGGCAAATATACACCAAAGCAGGAAAAACTCCAAAAAATAGCTGACTACTTTGGTGTTAGTATTGATTATTTAATGACCGGAAAAGAGGCTTTAACTGAACAACAGTTAACTCGCCGTGACGAACGTGAAATAGAAAAAATCTTAAATCAGACCAGAGATCAACTCCTAAGCCAAGAGGGATTGATGTTCGATGGCATGCCTGCATCACAAGAAGATATTGATTCAATCCTTGCTGCAATGCAGATAGGTATGGAAATGGTTAAGAAAAAGAATAAGGAACGCTTCACCCCAAAGAAGTATAGAAAAAAGGAAACAAATGAATATGAACATCCGGAAGAAAGTAGAACATCTGATAAGGACACATGATACTCGCGATCCTTATAAAATGATAGCTAATATGGATAATGTTTTTCTGATAGAGTACCCCTTAGGGAATACTCGTGGATTTTATCATTATTTTCAAAAAATGAATGTTATATATATTGATGAACGGCTCCCATGGCATGAGAAGAAGTTTGTCTGTGCCCACGAGATGGGGCATATGATTTTACATAAAACATGTAATGCTGTTTTCATGGATACCCGGACGCAGTTCAACACAAGCAAGTTTGAACTGGATGCTAACCGTTTTGCAGTAGAGTTTTTAATTCCAGATGAAATCATATTAGAAAACATATACATGACAACAGGACAATTATCACAGATGTTAGGATATCAGGAATCGTTTGTGGAATTGAAGTTAGAAGTGTTCAGAGAAATTCATTGAAATAAGCACATTGACAATAATATACTTAATCGGGGAGCCGATGGGGCGACATGCCAGCCGCCAGAAAGGGGGTTGGTGCTTATGGTTACATACAGTGATTTATTCAACTTTGTAATTATGATCTGTGCTGTAATAACTCTTGTCAAATGCACAAAAAAATAGCGCCCCTGTCTTGGTAGGATAAGGCGCTATTTTTGCTATTACACTACCGGCGGCCAGGTGTTGGCTGGCTATCGGCTCTCTTGTTAAGTATATTATAGTCAATACTGATCTATTTGTCAAATAAAATAAAAACCGCCCCTGTTGGCAAAACAGGACCGGCTTTTATAGATGTAACCATCAACCCATCAGGCCGATGTGGTACAACAACCCTCGCAAGTTGATTGTACCACAAAAGCCATGATTTTCAAAGGCTTATTTTTTATGCCCTCATAAAGGAGAGTTTATGGCAAAAGCAAAGAAATTACCATCCGGCCAGTGGAGAGCACAAGCGTACAGCCATACGGAATATGTATTGGATAAAGAAGGAAATCCTTTATTAGACAAGAACGGAAAATCAAAGCAAAAGATAATACGTGTATCTTTCACTGCTGACAGTAAAAAAGAAGCTGAATTAATGGCCGCTCAATTCGCCATAAGCAAAGCAGAAGAAAAACCCGCCAAGGAAGAAAGTATAACGTTCGGCACCGCTCTGGATGAATATATTAAGAACAAAGAATCAATTCTTTCTCCATCTACAATATGTGAGTATAAAAGAGCCCGCAAAATTAACTTTAAAATACTGGAACCTATACTAATCAATGAAATTACACAGGAGGATATACAAAGGCATATTAATATATTTTCCGCATCCCATTCACCTAAAAGCACAAGGGACAATCATGGCTTAATATCTGCAATCATGCGCATGTACAGACCAAACTTTGCCCTTAACACAACACTTCCTTCAAGAACAAGGACGAATTTATATATTCCCACAGATAATGATATAATAAAAATCATGAATCAAGTCAAGGATACTGATATGGAAATACCCGTCTTACTGGCTGCTTTCGGCCCTATGAGGCGAGGTGAAATATGTGCACTCAAGTCTGACAGTATAAAAGATACAACGGTACATGTTCACCGAAACATGGTTAAAAATGACAAGAAGCAATGGGTAATAAAGCAACCTAAGTCTTATGCCGGTAATAGATTTATAGAATTTCCGCAATTTGTTATAGATAAATTAGCAGGCATTGAGGGGAGTATAACAAATTTAAATCCAAACATGATTACAAGCCGATTCAATCATGTTATAATTAGGGCAGGAGTTTCCCACTTTCGCTTTCACGACCTCAGACATTATTGTGCATCAATTTTACACGCCCTTGGAATGCCAGACGCCTACATAATGGATCGTGGAGGATGGGGCAACGATAGTGTACTGAAAAATGTTTACCGCCATGTACTAGAAGACAAACAAAAAGAAGTGAATAAAAAGGCGAACCAGTATTTTAATAACTTTTCAATGGAAACTTCACACGAAACTTCACACGAAAATCAGAAATCCAGCATATGAGCGGCTTTTATATACTTTATTGCAAGTTCGAATCTTGTCACTCCGATTACAGCGGTAATGCATGATACACCGGAAGGTCTGATGAAATAAGGCTATCCGGTGTGTTGATTTTTATCACATACATAAAATGCAATAATCACTAAT
>Ga0153949_1000052_pt1 | contig 42061 bp, 65 predicted proteins | sample TSNJ033MetaG_FD_104705 | JGI IMG/M metagenome (GOLD analysis project Ga0153949, IMG submission 104705) | Attine ant fungus gardens microbial communities from New Jersey, USA - TSNJ033 MetaG | ecosystem: Host-associated > Fungi > Mycelium > Unclassified | place: USA: New Jersey, Wharton State... | reverse complement strand
TTACTTCAGGCGGACGTTGAATACAGACCGATTTTGAAGAAAGCTGGATATCTGACCAGAGACCCACGTATGAAAGAAAGAAAGAAATATGGTCTCAAAGCAGCACGTCGTGCACCGCAGTTTAGTAAGCGATAACCAAGAGATAATATTTATATCAATTCAAAAAATTGCCAAACCCCGAAAATGCTTATGTTTTCGGGGTTTTCTAAAATTTTGATACCATTCAAAACAACTACAAAAACCCCAAAAAAACTGTCATAGAGAACAAACAGAGAACAGACAGAGAACAAAACTAAAAAGTAGTTTATTCTGATTTGCGCAAATCATTATAAAGTGTTATAATGAGCCTGCAGGAGGGCGTGAAATGAGAAAAAAAACATATGAAGGAACACGAACAGAGTATGCAAACGAGAAAATAAGAGAACTTTATGACCGGATCAATTTAACGGTTCCAAAAGGTAAGAAAGATGAAATAAAGCAGGTACTTTCCGGATCTGGCAAAAGCGTAAACGAATATATTTATATGCTGATATGTGCCGATTTGGACGGCACCGGCAGCAGAATATTAAAAAAGCAGTATGGATTAACGCCGGAGCAGGAGAAACAGCTTGATAAGTGGCAGGTGCCACGAAAATATCACGAAATGATCGAAAGTATGTCATATGATAAGAAAGAGGGTTACTATATCTATCTTAAAGAGGGATATATAAATGATGTGACCGGCAGCAGGACAATACGGACGGAAAAGACACAAAACTTAAGGATGATAGTAAATAAATCACGTAAGGTATAAAAATAAAGGACGACGCTAAGCGCCGCCCTTATTATATTTTATTAATTGCCTCCAGCAGTACCGACATATCAAGATGCGTATACACTCTTTCGGTCAAGGTTTGCGCACCGGCATGCCCGACAATTTTCTTAATTGTAGTAGGATCCACCTTCTCCATTGCAAGAAGTGAAACGCAGGTATGCCTCGTATCGTGTGGTTTGTGTACTAATCCCAATTCATTTATTACCATAGTCCAATAGCTGTCATAATAGTTACGATATGTAAAATGTTTCCCCTTGGTGCTACTAAGCAGGTATTCACAATCATTTTTATTATACCAGTATTCAAAAAAACGAAATGTCTTATCAGCGATTGGAACCATACGAATGCCTGCATTAGTCTTACTATCACGAACATAAAACCATTTTTCCGACAAATGCACATCAGCTTTTTTTAGGTCAAGTAATTCAGAGATCCGCACACCAGAGTAGATTAGCATAAGGACAACCGGCACATATTCGTTACAATCTATATTTTTCCAGACAAGATCTACCTCATCATTAGTAAACGGAGTACGATCGTTTTTGTTTGGATTTCCAGCATCCTTAATATTAAGATACTCCACAATATGCTTTTCTTTAGTGATGATTTCATGTATAACAGCATAATCAAAAAGCTGCCCGAACAAAACCTTCAATTTCTTTAGCGTGGGGTAATTCTTACCGCTTTCATCGGCGACACGCTGCAGGTGTGAAAGTTTGATATCAACAAAACGCATATCATAAAGAATACCACAAATATTGTATGAGGCTTTGTAACCGTTTACGTTTGATTTTGAAGTTTCTACAAATTTCCGATCAGACCATTTTTCATAGATCTCTGAAAAAGTTATCTTAGATGCGTTTATATCATAGGGATTTGCGTTATAGTCAGCGAGAGCCTGCAATGCCTCTTGTTTAGTTGCATAATAACCAATGGTAACACGTTCTTGCTTTACTGTTTTTGTTTCCACATTAACGGTATAGCTAACCGTCTTTTGTACATGGTAAGGTTTACGGCGTTTGCCGGATAACTTGCGAATACTTCCATAGCCGTTTGGCATGCGCATTAAAAAGCACCTTCTTTCTTAAAAATGAGTATAAAAAATAAGCCTATGCAATTTTTTAGGCTTATGATATAATCGAATTGTCGAGAAACAATTATATAAGCCTGTGTTCATAGGTGGAATAGCCGTTACGTTTGCAGCGTGGCGGTTATTTTTTAATGCTTTACTACTTCTACCACAACATCACATCCGACAGCATTACCTTTAAAGGTAATTTTGTGAGATTTAATTTTATATTGACAATTCGGGTATGTAGATAAAAGCATTTTTGTAAAATCAGCGGACAAGTGACCTACGTCAATATTCTCACCATTGTCACCTGATTTAACAACTCTGCATGTTCTTTCTTTGCCCTGTGGCAAGCAAATAAATAAACGCTCCCATTTAGATAGGTGTTCTAAGATATCCCTAGAGTAAAAGGTACTTGTTAAAGATGTAGATAAAGCCACATTCTTCTTTTTTTTAAAAAACATTTCTGCACCTCGTTTCATATTATGCTTTGTCGAGGAACAATAATATAAAAACCAACATTCACCAGAGATAAATTAATTTTTATTTTATGCGTTTTTCCTTATGTTGCCTTTGGTAATATTCGAAGCAATAGATCCCTTTTTCGATACATTTTCTAAGACACTTTTTTTATATTCTTCCTCCAAGTCATCTATAGTGGCTGATAATTCAGCATCAACAGTAGGACTGGAGGAAAGAACCGCCTGCATTTCGTTCGCAAATGCCTTATTAAACATATCATACAAAGCATTTCTTGTATTCCTGTCTAAATCCATAAACCCACGAATCAAATTAATTTCGCTTTCTCTAAGGTCATGCGACTTTGCGTATTCATCAAGAGAAAAGATCGCAGGTTCAATGAACATTTTTCCCGTACCATTCCTTAACCAATCCTCGTTAACGCTATATGTACTACATATATCGCTAACTATGCGATCGGTTATGTTACGAGAACCATTTTCTAATGAAGAAATATGAGCACGAGACTTAATACCTATCTTTAAACCAAATTCCTCTTGCGACATATTAAGCGTTTGTCGCAAATTTTTTAATCTATTTTTCAAGATATCCCCTCCTTTCAACATCAATATAGCATAAAGATGTTAGCAATGCAAACATTTTTTAAAAAAAAGTATTGACAATGTAAGCAAAAGGAACTAGAATGTAATCAAAGGGAACAATTGAGTACACAGAAGGAACACAATAGAGCAGGAAAGGGGTAAAAATCAATGACAAGAGCGGACGCAGTGCAAAGAGCAAAAGAACTAGCGAACACTAACATTTTAAGGTTAACAAGAAATGAAATTAAGGAAATTCACAAAGAATTAAACAGCCTATTTAAAAAGTTTAATTTGAAATGGTGTGAAGTAGTTACTGCTTAAAGGTACACGGCGGCGAAAGCCGCCACATACTTCTCTTGAAGGATACCATTCAAACAAATGCAATCGGGGGTAAGAATAATGAGCAAAGCGCAGGGCGATGGGTTCAAAACATATACAGACATTAATCTTAACCAGTACAGAGTTAGACTTGATGAAAAGATAAAAAAGCTAGTGGATGAACACGAAAAATGGATACGGGTTAATGATGAATTTAAGATTTTATGCGTATGTGGAAATGAAGTTAAAAACGAAAATGGCAGCTGGAAATGGGATGGCTGGAAAATCACAGGACAGTACTACAGGGTATCATTATACGAAAAAGAAAATGTAAAGATAATAGATAATCGTATATGTGCCATAGGACTTCCAGTATTACATTTTACAACAGAAGATAAGGCACAAGCAAATTTGTTTTATCAAAGATGTGCAGCAGAAGCGAAAATTTAAAAATAAGCTGGGCTAACGGCAATACGGGCAGAAAGAGGTTTATATGAAATTTGCATATGTTATTGATCTGGAAGAGGGTTATATGCCACTACACGAATGGGAAATGGAAAAAAGAATAGACGAAGTACGAGTTGTGATTGAAGCACCAAACCGTGTAACAGCAGACCGGATGATAAAAGCAGTGTTGCAAAAATCACCGAATGTTAAGGAGTATGACGGTACTTGTATTGAACATTCGTATTGAACAAAACAGACCAAACTTTGAAATTAAAGCGGGAAAGGAGGGGGAGGAATGAAGGTATTTAATATCAGTGTTACCGTTTGTATTAGTGGATTAGAACATTTAGAAAGAGTTTTAACAATGCTAGAACAAATAAAGGAAAAACACCCCAACGTTAACATAAACGTTGAGGTGCGTTGCTGAATTGATGGTTAATCTTCTTTAGAAACAATAATGCTTGAATCACAGAGCAGGAAAGGAGGGACGTAATTGTGATTATCACAATATTATTATTTCTATTAGCAGTAGCAGGACATAGATGGTTTGTCTATTATTGCGCTTTGAGAGGTTTAATGCATCATTACGGAATGAAATTTAGTTATATGCCAGATGATTCAGAACTAAAAGAAATCACTAATCAGGCAATGAAAAGAGTGATTAGTGATTTCTTTAGACTAAATACCTAATGTGTTTTTTAACATAGCGGTTAATGTCTGGCTTGCAACGCTACTCATTATTGTGAGTGATGAAGATTTCACAACGGAGGAAAGTTTACTTTTGGTTGTTGTCCAAACGGAATCATCACGAATATTATCTAAAAATTCGTGTCCAGTATAAGTGATTGATTCAATGAAATAGCATGGGCGTGTTTGTCCCATAGCTTTAAATTGCCTGATATTTATAAAGTCGGCTTCTGCTAAGCGTTCGGCAGTATAGACAATTTCATCAGGAGTAAAGGAATCAATAACAATGGAATCCGTAGATAACCTTTTAGAATAGTTTCCTGATTCCTCAATGAATAGAAGTAGTTGACGAACACAATCATGATTTAGTTGCATAAGATTCTCCTTTCATATGTATTCCAGCTTTAGCGGAGCCGGTAAATACATTATAGGACGGAAAAGCAACAAAAACAATGCAAATATCACAGAGCAGGAAAAAAGGAGGAAAGCTGAATGAGGAAAATTAATTTTGAAAAATTGGCAGAGGGTGACTTGGTGCAAGTTCCACGTTATCAGTTCGCACCAATGCGGCATGGCTGGAATGGATGGCTATTCAGCGACGCAGTTGTAATTAGTAAGGGCTTTGGAAAAAAGACCGGAAAGCCAGTTGTAAAAGTTGAAATGCGCACACCGGGAAAGGTACGGAATGATTATGGAACACATGAAAAGTTATTCTTTGCTGACTGTGTTTTTGAAACAGATTCCGTGGAAACTGCAAAAAAATTCATGCAAAGGGACGGGATTTCGACGAATGAAGAATTTGAAATATTTAGAGCGCAGGAAAATGTAACAGGGTGCGACTGGATAAAGTTTCTTATTGACAAGGGGTATCTTTTTAACGATTCAAAAGTACCGAAGCCAGACGGGAAAGGAGTGGCGGACGCAAGTTTATAGAACACAGGCGGCACACAATCGCCGCACACGTCTTTAGCATAATGGCAGTGCACCTAATTGACTTTAGGAGGAGCCGGTTCAATTCCGGTAAGGCGTATTTGTAATAGGGTGGCAACCTATACGAAGGTTGCAGCAGGTCAATAGCTGCAATCTGAATACCATGGAAAAATGACGGTGGGCGCACCTGACCAGAAAGTGCGTAGATGGTCAACAAGTTTTTATCAATTTTTTAAGGTGAAAAATTGGAACATGGTATTACATAAGCCAGAAATGCGGTGTTTGAAATGAAAGTCATTAGATCACCAACATAAGAACAGTGGCAGCAATTTAAGAAAGGAGCGTTGAAAATGGCAGAAACAATTTACAAGAAAGAAGAAAAACCAGAGGTTGATCGCTTTGTGGAATTAATTAAAAAAATGAACGATAGCGAGCAAGCAAATATGTTGATTTTCATGCAGGGCGTACAGTTTGCCAAAAATGCAAAAGAAGGGGAGGTTATATGCAATCAGTAACAAGGAAGATTACAACCGCAGAGGCGGCGGCAATTATTAATTCGTCGCCTCAATTTGTAAGAGCAGCGATGCAGCAGGGCGTATTGCCGATTGGGTGCGCTATAAAAATGCCGGATTCCCCAACATGGACTTACAATATTTCACCCAAATTGTTAGCGGAATACATCGGCAAGGACATAGAAAAGGAATTGGAACTATTGAGGGCGCAGCCATGACAGAAGAATTAAAAACAGCATGGGAAAACGCATACAGCAGACAACCGCAAAATCCCAGCGCATTACATTATATTGGCACTGTAGAAAGGGGCGGCAGGGAATACATATTTTACAAAGATACGCAGGGGTGTTATTGGTTCGATTGCTACACCAAAGAGGACAAAAAGAGAATAAGAAAAAAGCCGGTACGTTGGTAGCGTACCGGCTAAAGTTTAAAGCAAATGCAATAAATCAACCTATGAGAATTATACCATTTAGTGCATTTGCTGTCAAGAAAAGAACGGCGAATTTAAGCCGTTTCGGACTTGTTCAAACTATTAACTTTAGGAACTCTTAAAGAAATATGAAAATGCGAGAGGTGTAATTTTATCATGGCATATTTTAAGACAAGCATAGAGGCAGGGGCAACCATAGAGGTAACAAAAAGTTATACGAAGAGGGTGGGGGTAAAAATAAAAGGAAGTAAAGAACGTCCATCACCGGAGGAAATGGAAAAGGTAAACAAGATAAACGCAGAGAGGAACCTGCGAATAAAGATAAATGCAAATTTCAAGGTCGATGATCCGTTTATCACATTGACGTATAAAAAATACGAACGCCCAACGCCAGAACAGGCAAAGAAGAACATTAAAAAATTGATAGACGGTTTACGCAAGGAATACAAAAAAGCAGGTGAGGAATTAAAGTATATCCATGCAACGGAGTATGAGAACAAAGCAATACACCATCATTTATTGATAAATGCCGCCGAAGGATTTGATTCCGCTAAGGCAGTAAGAAGGCTATGGGAATTTGGCAGACCACACTACAGATATCTGGACGATACCGGACAGTATAAAGATTTGGCGGCATACCTCATAAAAGAAACATCAAAGACCTTCAAGGAGAATGAGGGAGGGCATATGCAACGGTACAGTTGCAGCCGTAATTTGATTATGCCTGCACCAAAAACGGAGATTATTAAAAAGGCTACGAAATGGATACCAGATCCAAGACCGATAAAAGGTTATTACATAGATCAAGATACGGTATACAATGGCGTGGATCCTTTTACTGGAAGGCAATATCAGCGTTACACAATGGTTAGGATATCCGGCAGCGGCGGCTAGTACAGGCTGTGGATAACTTTTAATAAATATAAGCGGCGGCTAGTAATTACTGGACGGAGCGCGAATTAAAAGGCGGTGGATAACTTGAATGTGAACATTTATATAAAACTACGGTTCAGGGGCAATCCAAGAGGCAAGGGAGAGGCAGCAGCCTTAATCGAATATATAGACACATCGGGCAAAAGCCATATGCGACAGCAGCAGATCCGGATCGAACAGGACACGAAGAACGCCCTTGCACTGAAAATATGCATACACGCCATGCGGCTACTGCTAAAACCATGTGTCGCAACGATCTTTATAGATTGTGACTATTTGAGAAATGCACACCGGCAAGGGTGGGTGAGAAAATGGCAGCAGGACGGATGGAAAAGAGCAAATAAAAAACCACCGGCAAACTTAGAGGACTGGAAACAATTTTACATGCTCACACAAATACATAACGTGCAGTTTGAGCCATACAACAGCCAGTACGAAAACGAGTTAGAAAATATATTAGGAGGACAGGTGGAAAAATGAAATACATGGGATCGAAAGCAAAAATAACAAAATATATTGTTCCGATTATACAAAGCCATATAGCAGTAAGCGGCAGCAGCACATACATAGAACCGTTTGCCGGTGGTTGTAATGTAATTGATAAAGTGAAAGCGAAAGATCGGATTGCCGCAGACAAAAACGAATATTTAATAGCACTATTCAGACACCTGCAGGCAGGCGGCGAGTTGCCGGAGGCAGTATCGAAAGAAGAATACAGCAAGGTAAGGGCAAATATAACAGAGTTTCCGGCGTGGTATGTCGGGGCGGTTGGCTTTCTTGCCTCTTACAATGGCAGGTTTTTCGATGGCGGCTATGCCGGTATCGGGAACGAAAAAGGCAGAATAAGGGATTATTATCAAGAAAGCAAGAACAATATTTTAAATCAGCTACAGCAGGGCGGCATATCCGGCATTGATTTCATGCCATGCGATTATAGGGATTTTAAGCCGCAGAGGTGCGTCATTTATTGCGATCCGCCATATGAGGGAACAAAAGAATACGGAAACGCAAAGAAATTTGATTATCCAGAATTTTGGCAGGTAATGAGGGAGTGGAGCCAAGACAATGTTGTTTTCATTTCAGAGTTGCAGGCACCGGACGACTTTATAGCGGTCTGGGAAAAGGAAGTTGACCGCAGCATGAAAGCAAAAGAGCATTTCAGAGCCACGGAAAAGCTATTTGTATGGGAGGGGGTAAGATGCAAAAAAGAATTGGCTTGATAGATGTTGACGGTCATAACTTCCCTAATCTGCCACTTATGAAAATTTCAGCATACCACAAAAATAACGGTGATAGCGTTGAATGGTATAATCCGTTATTCCATTTAACCGAGGAGCCGTTAGACAGGGTGTATATGGCAAAAGTATTTACATTTACGCCAGAATATGAATATTTCATAAACGCAATAACAGTTCAAAGAGGCGGAACCGGTTATTATTACCCAAGTGGTGGTGAGCCGTTACCGGAAGAAATAGAACACATTTATCCGGATTACGATCTTTACAGTAAGAAAAGCACGGCATACGGTTTTTTAACAAGGGGTTGCCCTAGAAATTGCAAATTTTGCATAGTGGGAGAGAAAGAAGGAATAAAGAGCAGGAAGGTTGCAGATCTAAATGAGTTTTGGAACGGTCAAAAGGAAATAAAACTATTGGATCCCAATATTTTAGCAGCAAAGCAACACAAAGAACTATTGGAACAACTTGCAGCATCGGGGGCATGGGTGGATTTTACACAGGGGTTAGACGCAAGGCTACTAACCGATGAAAACATAGAAATCATAAAGCGGATTAAGTTAAAAATGGTTCACTTTGCATGGGATAACATAGGTGATGAAAAAAAGATAGTACCAAAGTTGCAAAAGTTTAAAGCGAAAACAGGAGTAGATAAAAGAAAGGTAACGGTTTACATACTTACCAACTTTAAAAGCACATTTGCAGAGGATTTACACAGAGTATATACAATTCGTGCATTAGGAATGACACCATATGTGATGATATATGAAAAGCAAACAGCACCGCAAAACATATTAGACTTGCAACGGTGGGTTAATAACAAAATAATATGGCGCAGCAACGAAAACGCCACATTTGAAGATTACAAGAAAAACATAAGAAAGAGAGGTTAAAGACATGGAAAAGGTACATTTTAGCACCGGCAAGGATGATTGGGGAACGCCGCAGGATTTATATGATGAATTGAATAAAGAATTTAACTTTACGCTGGATCCATGTGCAGATGAAAATAACCACAAATGCAGTAAATATTATACTGTGCAGCAGGATGGATTAACGCAAGATTGGAGTGGTGAAATAGTGTTTTGTAATCCGCCATACAGCCGGAAAACAAAAAATAATGCCGGTCAAATTGCATGGGTGCAAAAATGCTATGCAGAGGCAAAAGAAAAAGGAATTACAGCAGTGATGTTGATACCTGCACGAACAGATACAATTATGTTTCATGATTACATTTTAGGTAACGCAGAGATACGATTCATAAAAGGACGTGTCAATTTTGAAATAAGCGGCGAAAAAAGCAAAGATCCGGCACCTTTTCCAAGCATGATCGCAATATTCAGAGGAGGGCAACTGACAAATGAAGTTAAAAGCATCAAAATTTAAGGTTAAGAGATTACATATCATAAGACCGGAAATAGAAATAGAGTACACGAAACACCCAATATTAGGCAGGCTATACATAATGTGCAACTACTGGAGGTTTATCAAATTTGTGCGGTGTCAGGTACTAAATGAAACAACACACTTTTTAGCATTTCCGAGGATTTACAGAAAGGCAGATCATGAGTAAGGGAATAGTAACGGAATACAAAACCATATGTTTCTTTTGTGGCGAACCGGCAGAATGCGAGCACCATTTATTGTTTGGTAAAGGTATAAGACCATTAGCAGAGGCGGACGGCTTGAAGGTGCCAACCTGCCACAGATGCCACAACTTAGGAACCATAAGTGAAAGAATACATGATAACTCAATGGCTGAAAAGTTATCTAAAATGTTAGGGCAGGCAATTTACGAAAAGGAAATAGGCACAAGGGAAGAATTTAGGAACCGATACGGCAAATCTCATTTATAGGAGGACAATATGGCGTTAACGGAATTAGTAAAAGCCTTGCGGCAGCAGGCGATCGAACAAAGGGGAGGTGTATCAGAAAATGCTTAAGGAAATGAGATGTTGGAAGTGTGGAAGGATATTTATTCCCTATCATAACAGTGATATGTTTTGCTGTAAAAGTTGCAGAATCGCATATAACAGGCGGTGTAAGGCACCTAAATGCACTGAATGTAGTAATGAACAATGTTGGCATTATGGAATTTACAAGGGTAAACGTAGACCTTGTGATTGCCCAGAAAAATAGAAATGTCCGTTAAGGAGGATCAGCAAATGCAAACAATTTCAATCATTAGTTTAAAAGGTGGAGTAGCAAAGACCACGACAGCCGTAAACATGGCGTACACATTGGCAGCAGTACACAACAAGAAAGTCTTAGTAGTGGACAACGACAAGCAGGGCAACACATCAAAAGCCTTCGACCAGTACAATCCAGAAGACAAGGACACCATCGCAAGGGTGATGTTAGAAAGAAACATTAACGTTTCTGAAATTATCAAGAAAACACCATATGAAAACATTGATTTAGTAACCTCTAACATGGATTTACTGGAGGCGAACCTTAGAACCATAGTAGACACCGGACGGCAGCAGCAGACACGCTTTAAAAAGGCTTTTGCGGCAGCAGGTAACTATGATTATTGCATCATAGACAATGCGCCGGACGTTAACATGAGCATTATAAACGCCCTTGTAATGTCGGATGATGTAATAGTGCCGGTCATGATGGATCAATACTCTTTTGACGGTCTGGACATTCTTTTAGACCAGATCGCGCAGGTGCAGGAAGATTTCAACGAAAACTTGTTTTTTGCCGGATGCCTCATAACGCAGTATCAAAACAACGATGTGAACAATCAGGGCATAGAATACCTTTCAAGCCAAAAGGTGCCATTGTTCAGGCAATGGATCCGCCGGACGGAAAAGAAAGTAAGTGAAAGTACATTTGTCAAAATGCCGGTTGTGGAATATTCGGTAAGGTGCGGAGCGGCGCAGGATTATAAAAAATTCGTTTTAGAGTATTTGGAGGGCAGAAATGAAAGCAATTAAATTCAAAGCAAAATGCCCTTATGAAATCGGTGACAAAGTGCAGTTTGAGAAGTGCGGCAACAAAAAGGTTATGGAAGTCACCGACATAATAACCAAAATGAGCGCAAAGACTGGACGAATCACATTTATTTTAGAGTTAGACGGATGGTATATGTTAGATACTGTTTTGCATGATTTAAAAATTCAGTAAAGCCGCATAAATACTAGACGAAATACCCAATTTGGGTACATATAAGGAGGCAGGCAGATGGCATTTAATATAAGCAATTTTTTAAACGAGGAAAGCCGCAAAGAAGTAAAAAGCGACTGGAAACCGATCCGGATCAGCGTACATAAATTAAGACCGGCAGCAGGCAAAGAAAACTTTTACCATATGGACGATCGGGAAGTGGAAGAAACCGCCCGAACGATTGAGTTAATAGGGATGCAGCAGTATCCAGTTGTTAAGCCGGTAGAGGGTGACGAATACGAAGTTATATCTGGACACAAACGCCGGTTGGCGGTACTTAAATTATTGGACGAGGGAAAACCAGAATATGAAATGATACCCTGCAAGGTAGAGGGCGGCACCGACAGCATAAGAAATGAATTAATTCTAATCTTTACAAATTCTACCCAAAGAAACCGGACAGACTACGAGAAAATGCAGGAAATCAAGAGGGTTAAGGAGTTATTAACGGAATACCAGAAAAGCAATGAATTGACTGGACGAAGGCAAAACATCATAGCCGAGATTTTAGGAACCAGTAAAACCAAGGTGGGAACGCTTGATAACATAGACCGCAATTTGATTGAGCCGTTTAAAGCTGAGTTTAAGGCAAACAAAATTAGCACAAGCACAGCAAATGAAATAGCCGGTTTAGAGGCAGATGCGCAGCAGGCGTTATATGAAACCTATAAGGAAACCGGATCCGTAACCGCCAAAGATGCCAAGGAGTTAAAAGAAGAAAACACAAAGGGCGAGGAACCGCAAATAGAAGGGCAAATGGAGCTTTCCGACTGTTTACCGGACAGCGAGAGGCAGCAGGAGCCACAAAAAGAGGCAGAGCCGAAAGGAAATACACCGGAGCCGGAAAAAGGGCAGGAAACGGCGCAGGACGAGCCACAAGAACCATTCATGAACGAATCGGAAACCACCGTAACATATAATCAGCCGCAGCCGGATAGAACCGACAAAAAAAGTCTTATCATTAACGGCAGGATTAATCCAAACAAAGAGTATAACGGCATGGCAGTAAATTATTTTATGGGTGCAATCATCAATTCGGATCTTTTTGATACGGAGTTTTGGGAAGATTGGAAAAATTGCGTAATAACAAATACTCCCAAGTCAAAAGCCTTATATGTTGCAGAATACGCCGGAACCAAAACCACGTACACCATACAGACCGCCGAAACAGAGAAATGCGAGGCATTGTTAACGGATCAAGGCTTAGAGGTTTACAGAGTGGCAGCAAGGCAGCAGGCTACTATCAGCTATGAAAATTTGGCAGAATTAATTGACGTTATGATCTATACCAAAGTCATAGAGATAAAGACCATTGATAGCGATCTGAAATTTTGGGCATACCGGACGGCTAAAGAATTGGCAACGGTCAGTAATTATTTGACGGAAAGCGAAGTTTTTATATTGCAGGATCTCATGATGCGCTGCAAGGAAAGGGCAGGTAGGTAATGGAGAAAAGACCGTTAATTTTTATCAACACTGAAAATTATCCCAAATTTTGTGATAACAGATGCAATAACAAAGATTGCAGTAAGCACATTAGCAAAATATTAGGCTATTACGGTGGTTGCAAAATCACCAAATTAAGAGGTACACCGGATTGTGAAGGTTTTATATCCACGAGGAAAAAGGAGGCGAGCAACCATAAAGACAGCGGAAACGGAACGCCTTGAACGAAACATAAGATCTGCCACTCATAAAATGGGCGTATATGGTTGCTTTGAGGTAACGATCGGTTTTCATGGTTCGGAACGTGTGGACTATATAACATACGACACAAAGGGCATTTGGCGGTGTTATGAAATAAAAGTATCAAAGCAGGACTTTCACAGTAAAGCCGCTAAAAGTTTCAGAGGTAACTATAACTACTATGTTATGCCACAAAACCTATACGAAACAGTAATAGAGGAAATACCACAACACATAGGCGTATACATAGGCGGCGTGTGCGTGAAGAAAGCCAAAAAACAACTGTTAGCAGTTGACGAGGGTATTTTAAAAGATAGCATGATCCGATCGTTGTTTAGAGATAGTGACAAACTGTATAAAGCCGGTAATGAGCATCTTATAGACCGGCTAAATACAGAAATAAGAACATGCAGAAACAGAGCATCAGAAGCACAGCGAGAATATAACCGGCTATATTTTGCGGTTATGGAAAAGTACGGACAGGCAGAAGCAAGAGCATTAAGCAGGGAAGAATAAACCAGCAGGAGGGAATTTTATGGATAACAGAATTATAAAAATAGCAGAGGAATACGGACACAAGCCACAACTGCAAATGTTAATTGAGGAAATGGCAGAATTAACAAAGGCAATCTGTAAGTTTAACAGAGTAGACGACAGGGCGAAACGTGAGCCGGTGCAGGCGGCTGAATGTACGGAAGTTATCGAAAACCTTATTGACGAAATGGCAGACGTGCAAATAATGATATTACAGCTACAACATTTTATAAATTTATCAGATGAAAGCCTAAAAGAGCGGATGAATAAGAAACTTGACAGGCAGATAGAGCGCATAAACAAGCGAAGTCGTAAAAGTTGTATCAAGTGCGAAAATTGCGGCGATGAAGAGTGCAGTAAAAGAAATGATTTGGCAGGGCAACCGGTTCTTTGCATTGAGTGTTATTACAGTGCGAAAGAGTGGGAGGAGAAATACAACAAGGGTAATGATTGTGATTGCTGTGAAAATCAATATTTATGTGGCAGGGATGGTGACGCTATCGGTTGTAAATGTGTTGATAATGGGGAAGAATGCAATTTCACAGATTTAAAAAAGGATAGACCGCTTACTCAAAATGAACTTGAAAAAATGTTTAAAGCAAAGGGAATGTAAATTTGAATTTGAGAGAAGAGAGGATTAATCATGAACGATGAACCAAGATATCTTTTAGATCCCGATAGCATTTGTTATGGATGTCAGTGTTATGTCCATATCAATGATGCGATAGGGGATTACATGGATAGCGAGATAGACAAGAACGGCGGCGTATGTGATGTGTTTGACGTATGCGTCGCTGGTAGCAAAAATAGTTATTGGATGAACGTCTAAATTGAAGTTTGAGAGAGGGAAGGTGTTGTATGCGATATACATGGGAATACAGTGACAATGCAGATTTGTGGCAACATGATGTATTTGAAAATATAGAGGACTGTATCAAAGATGCAAAGGAGAATTATGATGTGTCTCCTGGCAATATTATTTTTATCGGAGAAATAGCACATTTTGAAATCACGGTCAATGCAGGCACTGTACTTGATCTGGTCGAAGATGATGCGCAAGAGGCTTGCGGAGAGGTTGCCAGTGATTGGTATACATATGATTATAAAAATGACAAAGCAGCCCTTAATGAGTTGTCTGACCAACTTACGGAATGTGTTAAGAATTGGTTGGAAGAACAAAATAATATGCCAACCTTTTATCATGTGACGCAAGTAAAGAAATATGAAGTATATTAATTTTTAATTAAGAATGGAGAAGGGAACATGAACAACAAATTAGCTTATATATGCAGTCCGTACCGTGGGAATATATTTCAAACAATACGAAATATCCGATATGCAAGGAAAGTAACAAAGGCGGCACTTTCTTTAGGCTACACACCGATCACACCACAATTATATTTAACACAGGTTCTAAACGATAATATCCCAAGAGAGCGCAGGCTGGGATTAAGAGCCGGAAAAGAGATATTAGCAGTTTGTGGAACAATCATTATTGGCGCACGTTATGGAATATCTGAAGGAATGGCATCAGAAATAGCAGTAGCACGAGAACACCACACAATTATTATTGTTTAGGAGGCGACAATGGGCGGTAAATTAGGATATATAAATTTCTGCATGCCATGTAAAGAGAGTATCCAAAGAGGGAAAGACATAATTTGCACCAACAAGGGCAGCAGGTTTTATGGATTGGTTGTAAATCAAGTTTGTTTAGCACCATGTTTTAAAACAAAGAGTAAGGAAGAACAGGCAAAGAAAAACCTGCAGACAATGCTTAAAGAGGATCCGGAACTTAAAGCGGCCTTTAAGGAAACGTTGGACGAACTAAGCAAGCCGGAGAACATAGAGAAACTGGCAAAAGAAATTTGCGCCGGATTATCAGTAATACAAGCAGCGATGGACAGGAGGAAATAAATGAAAAGTAACGATTTTGAAATAAAATGTAGGCATTTAATAAATAATGTTTGTAGCAAGGGGATCAAAACATGGTGTGAGAACTGCAAAACAATGAGGTATTCCGAATATGAACCCGAAAAAGAGATTATAGCAGATCTGACACCGTATTTTACGGAGAAATTAAAAAATGATGGTAGCATAGTTGGTGCTTATATTACAGTAAACGAAAATGAGGAAACAAAGGCTATTGAAGTAAAGTTTAAAGAAGGATTGCCGCAAGATGTAAAAAATATCATATTGCGAAACATAGGCAATAACCTGCTTGATATGTGCGTAGAAACAGAAGAGAGAAACGGGCAGGATGGCTTTTTGGAACTCATGGATGGTATGCAGCTAAAGGAATGGAAAGAGTGAGGAGGCAGTTATGGCAAAGAAAATAGGGATTACAAGAGCGCAGTACAAGGGCGTTAAGCGCATGGATCATAAGCAGATGGAGGATTTTATTGTAAATCTGTATAACGAGGGTTTTAATGACGGAAAAGAGGCAGCAGGCACCAAGAGGATCAAGCCTTCGGACATTGCAGTTGCGATAATGGAAGTAAAGGGCATTGGCGCAAAGAAAGCAGCAGAAATCATGGCGGCGGTAAACAAATTGTATGAAGGAGGCAGGAATGAACAGACGGCAGAGGAAAAAGCAGTTTAAAAAGCGGTTTGGCGTAAATCCACCGAAAAATTTAAGCATCCGCACGGCAACAATAATTATGCAGCACAGAGAAACCATAATAGCAGCGTTTGAACGGTTTAAAAATGCAATTTTAGACTTGTGGGAAATGATTAAAAAACCTGCCCTAGAATTGGCAAAGGAATTAAAGGAAATCGCAGTAAAAGCATTAGAACCGGAGAAACGGAAAATAATGCAGTATGAAGCAATAACAGATTTCCAAACAAAGGTAAGGTTGCAAATGCGGCAGCAGGAAAGGGAGAGATTAAGAATTGAAGGCGATTTTAACATACACAACCATGATAGAAGATAAGCCGGTAGAACATACAAGGCTATTCGATACCGATAAGGCAAAAAAAATTTGTGATGTAAACAATACGTTTGGTAATGCGGTACAGGAAATTTACATAACCGACAAAGGCGTTATATTTTATTATGGCAGAAACGGCAGAGAATTAAAGATTGCAGATCAGAAAATAGCCAAAGAATGGATCGGAAAGAATGAGCCGGAAAAGTATATAGAATTTTTCGGGGAAGTGGAGGAAGGCTGATAATGGCGGTAACTAAGGAAATCAAGGAAACAATTGCAGTAACCATTGACGAGGTATTTAGAAAAATGAATAGCATATCATGGTTGGAGCGACAAAAAGCCATGAAGGACGAGGCATTTAAAAATACCGAAAAGATACTATACTGTTACAATATCCTAAAAGAGCATGTGGCAGATGAAAAAGAATATATAGGAATGATGCAAAAATCCAAATCATGCAGCGTGGTTAGATACTCTAAAAACAAGGTGGAGAAACCGGACGAGGATCAGTTATTGGAGGACAGGATAGCATCATACAACCGCAGCAAGTCCGATGTTGACCGCATAGAAAAGGCATTGGAGAAAATCAAGGAGAAAAAAGGATTTGAGGTCATAGAAATGCGGTATTTCCAAAGAAAGAAAAGAAAAGAGGGGGTAAAGACCGTAGAAGAAATTTATACATATGAAGAAATAACGGAAACGTTGGCAGGGCAGCAGGGTTATAACGAGAACCTAAACGAAAAGACCGTAAGAAATTATAAAAATGGCTTAGTGCGCGATATGGCGGTGTTTTTATTTGGATCCGATGCAATCTAAGGCTTAACGGCAAAAGGCGCAGGAAAGGGCATATAAACAGGTTTGAGGTACATATAAGGACTTGACAAACGCCCGATTTGCCGCCCTTTACAAGTCTGTTTTACTATGTTAGAATAATTACAATTTAAAAGTTTGCAAATTAAAGTGTGGTGTTTTCCGTAAGAAAATAGCCGCACTTTTTTTGTGTGGAGGTGTATAAATGGCGTTAATGAAATATTGCAATAGAAACGGCTGCAATAAATTAATTCCGCAGGGCGAAAGATATTGTAAATTACATACAATAACAAAGACCGCAGAGAATAAAGAACGGCATAAAGAATATGATGCACATTGCAGAAACCAGAAAGCAAAGGCGTTTTATAATAGTGCTGCATGGAGAGCAGCAAGGGCAAGAGTGTTAGCGAGAGATATCAATATAGATATATATTTATACATCACGCAGGGCATGGTAGTGCCTGCTGATACAGTACACCATATCATTGAGTTGTCGGAGGATTACTCAAAGCGGCTTGTCCTTGACAACCTCATAAGCATATCAGAGGCAACACACAGCACAGTAAGCAAGGCATACAAGGACGAGGCAGGCAAGGCACAGATGCAGCAGTCACTAAGGGAGTGCATGGCGCAGTATAGGCGGCGTATGGGGTAGGCGGATGCGGCAGGGGGAGGGGGTGCGAAAAAGTTCCAAAGCAAAAACCCCAAGACCGCAGCCCCCCTAAATCCTCGCAAAAACTCCCTAAATGAACTTTTTTAGAAAGGGGGGATTTGGCAGATGGCAAGACCAAGAGAACCGATTGACCTGATTGCCGCCAAAGGGCGCAAACACTTGACGAAACAGGAATATGACGATCGTAAAAACACAGAGGTAACAGCACCTTCAGACAATATAAAATCGCCCGCTTTTTTATTAAAAAAAGAGCGTGAAAAGTTTGAAGAAATAGCAAAACAGTTAGTTGAAATAAAAATAATGTCAAATTTAGATTGTGACATACTGGCAAGATACATCAGAGCCGAAACGGAATATATAAAAGTCACAAAGCAGTTGTCAAAAATCAAATTCCTGCCAGATAAAAAAAGCATAGTACCGGAAGATACACAGCTTGCCGAGCAGTACGCACAATATGATTACTTATCCAAAATTCAAAATAGACTTATGAAAGCCTGCAACGAAAACGCCAAAGAATTAGGCTTGACGATTTCAAGCAGGTGCAGATTAGTGATACCGAAAGAAAAAGAAGAAAAGCCAGGCAATAAATTTATGAAACATGCGTAAAGATTTATGAGCAACAATATAATCAAAACGCAGGATCGGATATCACAGTTTGCAGAAACAAACATAAAGAATAAAAAAGAATTTGGAGAAGATGCAAGACTTGCATTTAAACGACACTTAAATGACCTCAAACGGTCAGAGAAGAACGATCCTAAGTTTCCGTATAGTTTCATACCGGAAAAGGCGGAGGATATTGTAGAACTTGCCAATAAGCTAACTATAGCAGAAGGCGAGGGTGACGAAATATTCACATGCGCCGGTTTCCAAGAATTTATTTTAGGTTCCCTTTTCGGGTGGGTACATAAGGAAACAGGGAAACGCCGGTTTACGGATAGTTATGTGCAGATAGCAAGGCAGCAGGGGAAAAGCGTATTAAACGCCATATTAGGCATTAAGTGCAGCAACTTTGATAATTATAATTACGGTCAGGTTTATTGTACTGCCACAAAGTCGGATCAGGCGAGGATTGTATTAAATGAAATTTCAAAATTCATCAATGCAGATACAGACCTGCAAGAACTTTTCACCATAAAGGACTACAAAAGCGAGATAACCGGAAACATTACGAATACGGTTATTCGTGCGTTGGGGCGTGACACGAAGTCAATAGACGGTTTTCGACCATATTTAGGCATTGTGGACGAATACCACGCCCACAAAGATAACCAAATGTATAAGCTGCTGAAAGGTGGCACCAGAAAGTTAAAGCAATCATTAGTATCCGTCATAACAACCGCAGGGTTTAATCTTAATGCACCTTGTTATGAATTATTCAAATATTGCCGGAGAGTTTTGCGTGGAATAGACGTAAACGACCGGCAATTTATTTATATCTCCCAAATGGATCAGGGTGATGATATATGGGATCCGGCAAACTGGATCAAGTGCTGCCCGCTGACCGGAAATGATCCGGACTTGGTTCCACAAATGCAGGAGGATGCAAAGAAAGCCAAATCAATGGGTGGCGAGGAATTAAGAGATTTCCTGACCAAATCATTAAATATATGGGTGACAAATTCAGAAACTGCATTTATTGATCTGGCAGAGTGGGAAAAGTGCGCAGGCAGCAAGACGCTGGAAGATTTCAGAAAAAAGAAGGCAATTTGCGGTTTGGATTTATCAAGCGGCGGCGATCTGACCTCACTTGTACTAGAATTTCCTTATGAGGATCCGAAAACCGGCGACAAGAAATATTATATTTATTCCCATTCGTTCATACCTAAACGGCGGATGCAGGAACATATGGACAAGGAGGACAATGCGCCGTATGTCATTTGGGAGAGGGAAAAACTATTAACAGCCACAACGGCAGCAGGTGGAATCAAAACGGATTACAAAACCATATTGGCACACCTGCACCATATCATAGATACCTACGATATTGATTTAACGGCAATCGGTTATGATCCGCACAATGCAAGCGCATTCTTAGCAGATCTTGAAGATTTCGGATGCGACTTGATAGAAATAAAGCAGTCCGCAAGAAGTCTAAACGATGCAACGGAAGATTTCCGGCTTGAAGTGAAAGCGCATAACATTGAGTATAATGAGAAAAACAGGCTATTGACACGTTCAATGAATGATGCCATTCTGTCCGCCCCGAATAGTTTCGGGGAAATAAAAATAGATAAAATGTCACAGAAGGATAGGATCGATCCATGTGATGCCGCTATATGCGCACACAAGATAGCGATGGGTGTAGAGGTGGAGGAAATAACCACAAATGAAAGTGTAGAGGCGTATTTAAAAATGTTTTCAGAGGAGGCAGGTGATGATGAAAATTGAACATATTTGAAAGATTAAAAAACATGCTGACATACCGGAGTGTAAGACCGGCGGCAGATCTAAACGATGAAAGGCTACTTGAATGGTTGGGAATATCGGGAACACCGAAAAAACTAATCAGCGAGGTAACTTATTTCACCTGCCTAAAAATGTTATCGGAAACATTAGGGAAAATGCCGATCAAATTTTATCAGCAGACAGACAGGGGAACCGAGAGGGCAGAACCAAACGCAGCATATGACCTATTGAAAACAAGACCTAACCCACAAATGACACCTACGATTTTTTGGGGTACGGTAGAGAATAACCGGAACCATTACGGCAATGCTTACGTGTGGATCCGGAGGCAGTTTGAAAGAAAGAAGTACGGCGGCGAATTAAGTATAAAAGACTTATGGATCATGCCTTCGGAAGATGTAACGATTGTAATTGACGATAAGGGCGTGTTTGGAGCCGCAGGCGATATTTACTATTGGTATCAGGATAAATATAGCGGTGAAAGCCATGTATTCCCATCATCGGACGTTATGCACTTTAAAACGTCAATGACGTTTGACGGGTTAAGCGGCGCACCGGTAAGGGACATTTTAAAGGCAACCATTGAAGGCGGTCTGCAAAGTCAAACATTCATGAATAATCTTTACAAGGGTGGCTTGACGGCAAGAGCGGCGTTACAATACACCGGTGATTTATCCCCGAAACTGGAACGCCAGTTGATAGCAAAGTTAGAAAGCTATGCAAACGGAGCCAACAATGCCGGTAAATTTATACCGATCCCGATCGGGATGAAATTAGAGCCGCTAAACATCAAATTAACAGAAAGTCAGTTTTTCGAGTTGAAGAAATACACCGCCCTGCAAATAGCCGGTGCGTTTGGCATAAAGCCGAACCAGATAAACGACTATGAAAAAAGTAGTTATGCAAACAGTGAAATGCAGAATATATCATTTTACATTGATACCGCACTGTACATATTGAAACAGTATGAGGAGGAAATCAACTATAAAATGTTGGATCCCAGTGAAGTGCGGCAGGGCAAGTATTATAAATTCAACGAAAATGTTATTTTGCGTACCGATGCCAAAAGTCAGGCAACAATATTAACCGGATATGTGCAGAACGGCATATACACACCAAACGAGGCTAGATCCTACATGAATAAGCCGAGAAAGGAAGGCGGTGATGAACTGATATGCAATGGCAATTATATCAAGGTGGCGCAGATAGGCATAGAGGAAAAGAAGGAAGGAGGAGAAAATGGCTAAAACAGTTTTAGAGTTGCGCAAAAAAGATAAAAACAACAAACAAAGGACAGTTGGCAGCATTGAGATCAAGAACCAAACAGAGCAGTCCGCAGATCTATACTTCTATGGCGATATAAATAGCGAAAGTTTAGGGGAGTGGCAAAAGTATTACCCCGAAGATAAAGCACCTAAAGACGTGCAGGACTTCCTGAACCAATTAGAAAATGTTTCTGTCATAAACATTTATATAAACAGTGGCGGCGGTTCGGTATTCGGTGGCATTGCTATTTGTAATATCTTGGAAAGATACGATGCGGAAACCGTGGCACATGTGGATGCATTGGCGGCGAGTATTGCAGGCGTTATTGCCATGGCAGCAGACAGGGTTATTATTCCTGCCAACGCTCAATTGATGATGCACAAACCCAGCAGCTATACATGGGGAAATGCGGACGATATGAGGCGACAGGCTGAAATATTAGACGGCTGCCAGAAAATCATATTAAAAACATATATGAAACATGCCAAAGAGGGCGTGACGGAAGAACAGATCAATGACTTTATTAACGCCGAAACATGGAAAAACGGCGAGGAATGGCAAGAATATTTCGACATTGAAGTTTCTGAAAAGAATCTTGCTGCTGCATGTAGTAGCGAATACTACGACAAGTACAGTCATTTGCCGGAGAGTTTAAAGAAAGAGCCGACCGCACAGGAAATTGACATAGACCGGTTAGCGGACATCTTAACGCAAAGAATAAGCGATTCACTAAAAAAAGTGAGCGAACAGGCAAGAGGCAAGGAGCCGGAGCCACAAAACAATGAAAAAGAAAACCAAATAGCAGCGATATTAGAGGATTTGGACTTGATCTAAATCCTTTTTATATGCACAAATTAAGGAGGAGTTAAGCAATGAATGAAGAATTAAAGAAGTTGTTAGACAGTATCAAGAACAAAAAGCAGGAAGTAAAGAACCTTTGCACCGCCGGTAAAATTGAGGATGCAAAAAAAGCAAAGGACGAATTAAAAGACCTGCAGGCACAATTCGATCTGCTCTATGATTTAGAGGCGGACGCAAAGGACAATATCAAGAACAAAATCGAAGACGGCAGCGCAAAAACGATTGTTGATAAAGTGAAAAAGGTCACAGACGCTTTTGTAAATGCCATCAGGGCAGGTGTAGGAAAACACACACTGTCAGACGAGGACAAAGAAATCCTTAATTCCATGAATGAGGGTTCAGACGAAGACGGCGGCTTGACAGTGCCGAAAGACCTTAGAACCAAGATTAAAGAGTTAAGGAGGAGTGAGGACGCTTTAGAAACATTAGTAAATGTGGAGCGTGTCAGCACGTTAAGCGGCAGCAGGGTTATTGAGAGGTATGCCGATCAAACACCTTTTGACAATGTGGACGAGGCGGCAGAGTTCCCCGAAGTTTCCACGCCGCAATTCGATAAAATTGACTATAAAGTCAAGAAAAAGGGTGGCATTTTAAAAGTTACACAGGAGCTATTGAGCGATACCGCAGAAAATATAATTGCATACCTGAAAAAGTGGATTGCAAAAAAAGCAAAAGCCACAAGAAACTTTATGATTGTGGCAAAAATCAGAGAGATTACAAAAGATTCCGAAGTGCCAGTAACAGGATTGGACGATTTAAAAAGGATCTTTAATATTTTGCTTGATCCGGCAATCGCACTAAATGCAGGCGTGATTACGAATCAGGACGGCTATAACTGGCTTGACACAATTAAAGACGGTGACGGCAGGTATATCATGCAGCCGGATCCAACAAAACCTATGAGTACGCTTCTATTCGGGAAATATCCGGTTAAAAAAGTGAGCAATAAGACCATGCCAAGCGTTGCCGTAGAAGGCGGCTATAAAGTACCGATTGTGTGCGGTGACTTGAAAGAGGCGATCACCATATTTGATAGGGAAACACTCACGATTGATATTTCTAGCGTGGCAGGCGAGTTATGGAAAACCGATCAGACCGGAATTAAAGTTAGGGAGCGTTTGGACATTCGGAGCGTGGACGAGGAGGCGATCGTCATGGCAGAGCATTTGATCATAACCGACCTTACCGGTGCATCGCTTGAAACTGATGAACAGCCGGAAGGATACACGGAGGCACAGATTAATGCCATGACAAAAGCGGAAATTCTGGCATTGGGAACCCAATTAGGGTACACCATGACAACCACCGATGCAAACAACAAGCCGGAGATTGTAGCGGATTTCATGGCGCAGCAGGCAGCGGCAAATGAGTAAAAGCAAATAACAGATGCGGCAGGTGATTCCTGCCGCTTTTTAAGGCAGGTGCAAAATGATAACACTGAAAGAAGTAAAAGGATATGCAAGGATTGATATTGACGAGGACGATCAGTTATTGCGGACACTTATAAAAGCGGCAGTTGAATATCTGAAAAACGCAACGGGGAAAGAGTATCCAGCAGAGGACGAAAACGGCAACCTGATAGACTACGAGTTAGAAAAAATCTATTTGCAGTTACTTGTTTCCTATTGGTATGAACAGCGATCGCCGGTATTATCAAAGGCAAGTAAATTTGAAGTTGGGGAGGAATTTAGCTTCATGACAAGATCGCTTTTACTGCAATTACAAAATAGGTAGGTGGCGAAATGGATATAGGGCGAACAAGCAAGCGAATTACCTTTTGCAGATATGAGGACAAAGAAAATGAAATACTGCAAATAGAGCAGGTGTTGACAGATGTAAAGACGGTATGGGCGAGCGTAGAGCCATTAAGGGGAAGGGAATACCAAGAGGCGCAGCGTATCAGACCAGAACTGACCTATAAAGCTATGACACGATACCATAAAGAAATTACGCCGGATATGCTGATTAAATTTAAGCAACGGCTTTTTCAAATAATATCCATAATTAATGTTCGGGAAAGAAACGAAATGTTAGAAATTATGTGCATAGAGAAGATAGCCGAGCAGCAATTAAACACGGCAGCGGGCGTAGTGGTAGAACCAGAAAAAGAAATGCATGAAAAGGAATAATAAACAGTTTTGTGGTTGTTGCAGGTGTGCAGAACACCGAAAACAATAACTTTTTTTGGAGGTAACATGGCACAGGAATTTGGATTCGAAATAGAAGGACTAGAAGAACTGGAAAGAGATTTAGAAAAGGCGATCAGAAAATGCCCAGTGCAAGCAAAAGAAACACTAAAGGGTTTGGCAAAAGAATTTAAACAGTCAGCCAAAAAGCGAGCGAAATCAGAAATAAAGTCGCATGAAAGAGAGGGAGACGATCGCAAAAAAGCAATCAAGGCAAAATGGGGTTCCAAAATCATTGATGAAAACGTAGGCATGGCAGCACTAATATGGAATAGCGCAAGACATTTTCATTTGGTGGAAAATGGTCACAGCCTTGTGAGAGGTGGCAGGGTGGTTGGTTTCGTGCCGGGCAAACACATTATGGAAAAAACAAGGAATGATTACAAAGACACAGTGCCGGAGCGCTTTCGAGAAATGGTAGACGACATTTTAAAGGAGTGTGATTTAGAATGAATTTCGTAGAAATTAAGAAAGCGATCAATAAACTGTTAAAGCAGAAATATCCTGATTGTAAAGTATATGGAAAGGAGATCAAAGAAGGGTATGATACACCGGCGTTCTTTACGGAGATTATTGACAAAGGCAGCAGGGCAGAAACAAAGAACTTTGCAGGCGGCGGATTCACGGTAAAATTAACTTACTTTCAAAATGTTAAGAACGAATTAGATCAGTTGGAAAAGGTTGACGAAATAAAAGACCTTTTCGGACTGATTTTTATTATTGGAAATCGGCGGTTGACCATAGGGGAATTTTCACATGACTATATCGGCGAATATTCCGACATTCTGCAAATCAGTATTGACATTGACTACAAAGAGAACACGCAAAAAGAAGATATGCACGAAATAGCAACCGAGGCAGTTATAAATATCACGAAGGGATAGAAAGACCGTGAAAGAAATAATATCGGGTTTATAAAAAGGAAAGAGAGGAAAAAGAATGGGCGCACCAAGTGTTAACATTAGCTTTATCGAAAAAGCGATTACTGCCATTACAAGAGGCGAAAGAGGCATTGTAATGTTGTTGGTAAAGGACACGCTGGAGGCACCGGTGGGAAATCCGGTAACGGTGATATTGGAAAGCGATATACCAAGCGGTTTGAGTGACGCAACGGTAGAGCAGATTAAATTAGCCATGATCGGCTATGTAAACGCACCAAAGAAGGTACTTGTTTATTGCATGGGAATAGAAAGCGAAACAGATGTTGAGGAAGGATATAAAAAAGCACTGGACGCATTGGAAACAATCAAATTCGACTATATGGCAATTCCTACGGTACAGACAGATGGAAAAACACAGGATATTGCAACATGGGTAAAATCCATGCGGCAGAACCGGAAAAAGAAAATTAAGGCAGTATTGCCAAGCGTTAAGGCTGACAATGAAGGTGTTATCAATTTTACCACAGACAAGAACGTAAAAACGGAGAGTGTAACAAACGAGGACGGAACCATAGTAACGGTTGATACGATTTATACCGCCGAACAGTATTGTTCAAGGGTTGCCGGATTAGTTGCCGGTACACCCATGAACATATCCTGCACTTATGCGCCGTTGTGGGAATTATCCGATTGCACAAGGCTGAATGATATTGACACGCCGGTAGATGATGGGGAATTTATTATTTTTTATGATGGTGAGAAGGTGAAGGTGGTAAGGGGCGTTAATAGTTTTGTTACCACCATAGACGGAAAAGGGGATAGTTTCAAGAAAATTAAGATCGTTGAGGCTATGGATATGATCAACGATGATATTGTAAAAACAGCACAGGACAGCTATTTAGGCAAGTATGCCAATACCTATGCAAATAAATGCCTGTTAATTTCGGCAATCAGTGCTTATTTTGCGCAGCTAAAGAAAGATGATATTGTAAGCAGCTATTCGGTTGGACTGGATGCGGAGGCAATCAGAATCTATTTAAAGAGCAAAGGATTACAGGCGACACTTGATGATGATACCGTAAAAGACGTTGACGAGTGCAGCGATGAAGAAATTGTAACAGCAGACACCGGCGCAAGTGTATTTTTAACAGGAAATGTAAAGATACTGGATGCGATCGAAGATATTACGATGCCAATTTATATCTAAGGAGGTAATTACTATGGCGAAGGGATTCAGACCAGAACAGGTTATTAACGGAACATGGGGGGAGGTTTGGTTTGACGGCGAATATCTGGCACAGGTTACAGCATGTAAAACCGAAGTGACATTTAAGAAAACAGCTATTACACAGTGCCAAAACCTTATTGATGGTCAGAAGATAACCGGATTGGAACCCAAAGGAGAAATAAAGCTGCATCATATCAATTCATTTGTTATGAATAAAGTAAGCGCAGCAGTAAAGGCGGGAAAGACACCAACACATACTATCATATCAAATGTAAGCGATCCGGATGCAGTAGGATCCGAAAGGGTAGCATATTATAGTTGTGTGCTTGACAAAATGATCCTTGCAGATTGGGAGGCAGGTAAAACTTGTGAAGAAAGCTACGGCTTTACCTTTGGTGATTGGGAGCCGATGCAGACAATTAAATAATAACTGATAACAAAAAAGGGGCTGCGGGTTGTAGCCTCTTTTTTAATACAGAAAAGGAGATGAAAACATGAATTTAGTAGAGAAATTAATGGCGGTGGACAAGAAAGAGTTTGACAAAATTGAAACAAAAGAGTTGAAAAGCAAAGCATTATCAAAACTTCTGGGAGAAGATGCAACTGTAAAAATACAGGCAGTGGACGGCGATTTATTCGGTGCACTGTCCGCAAGCGGTTTAAACGAGGATGGGGAACCGGATTATGGCAGGGCGTTTAGCACAAATGCAAAGATTGCAGCCTCCGGAATCATTGAACCAGACTTAAAAGACGAGGCGCTATTAAAGCATTTAGGAGTAGCAACACCGGCAGACGCAGCAAAGAAAATTTTCAAAGGGGAAATTAACAATATTGCAATTAAAATAAGGGATCTAAGCGGATTTGAAACAGAAGAGGAAACGGATAAACAAGTAAAAAACTAATCAAAAGCGATAGGGATGTAAACATGGATTACCTGCACTACCGCTTTAAAAATTGGAAACCGTTTGAGTACATGAGCCTGCCGGAAGGTCAAAAGAGGATAGCAAGGGCATACATGCGGCAGGAAATGCAGGATAAGGACGAGATAAACGAGCAGATAAAAAAAATAATGGGAGGTGAATAGAGTGGGAAGGGTTATTAGTACGGCGATACAGTTTATAGATGGATTTACGAAACCATCAAAAGCAGTATGCGATAGCATGAAAAAAATGGGAAATGAGGCAATCAAAGCCGGTAAGGATATTCAAAAAGCAGGAAAGACGATTACAGCAGCCGGATCCACCCTTACCAAATCTGTTACACTGCCCATAGTCGGAGTTGCGGCGGCAGCAGTAAAAACGGCGGCAGACTTTGAAAGCGCAATGTCAAAGGTTGCCGCCGTTTCCGGCGCAACCGGTGATGATTTCAAGGCATTAACGGAAAAAGCCAAGGAGATGGGAGCTAAGACAAAGTTTTCAGCAAGTGAAAGTGCCGAGGCTATGAATTATATGGCTATGGCAGGTTGGAAAACCGAGGAGATGTTAGGCGGTATAGAGGGCATTATGAACCTTGCAGCGGCATCGGGGGAAGATTTAGCCTTGACAAGCGATATTGTAACTGATGCATTAACAGCGTTTGGAAAAACGGCGAAAGACAGCGGAACCCTTGCGGATATATTGGCGGCTGCATCGTCAAACAGCAATACAAACGTTGCCATGATGGGCGAAACATTCAAGTATTGTGCACCAATAGCAGGCGCATTAGGTTACTCAATGGAGGACACCGCCGAAAATATCGGCTACATGGCGAATGCCGGTATTAAGGCATCCAACGCCGGTACAGCCATGCGGAAAATCATGACCGGTCTGCAGGGGACGGTCGAATTTGCAGGTAAAAGTTTCGGCAAAATGAAAGTGGAAACAACCAACGCCGATGGTAGCATGAGGGCGTTTAATGATATTATTAAGGACTGCAGGACGGCGTTTTCACATATGTCAGAAAGCGAACGGGCGGCAAATGCGGAAATGCTCGCAGGAAAAACAGGAATGAGCGGATTTCTTGCAATTATGAACGCAGCACCGGCAGACATTGAAAAACTAAACGGTGCAATTATAAATTCAGCAGGAGCCGCCGAGGAAATGGCGGCAATCATGAACGACAATTTAAACGGTCAGATCGTGATCTTAAAATCCGCAATCGAAGGCATAGCGATAACCATAGGTAATAAATTATTGCCGTATATCAAAAAAACGGTTTCATGGTTTCAAACAGCAGCAGAGTACATAAACAATTTGAGCGATGCACAGGTAAACAACATCATGAAATGGGCAGGCATAGCGGCGGCGGTGGGTCCGGCTATCATGATTTTTGGGAAAGTGGTTACAACAGTAGGAGCGGCGGTTAAAACGTTTGGAACAATTACAAAAACGATCGCAAATTTTGGGGGCATCGTGGGAATGCTGACAAGTCCTGCGGGTATTGTAATAGGCGTATTGGTAGCGATTGCAGTAGCGGCAGTTTTGATAATAAAAAATTGGGATAAAGTAAAAGCGTTTCTTTCCAGTGTGGGCGAATGGTTCAAAAACGCATTTGAAAAAGCAGGTTTTTCCGTGGAAGGATTTAAAAATAAATTTACCTCAATCAGTAATGTGGTAGGTGAAATTGTCGGGAAAATAACTGGATTTTGCAAAAGCATAGCAGCCGCATTTAAAAAGGATTTTGCCGGAAGTATCGGGGAAGGCGTACCGGAAATAAACGAGGGGTTCCAAGCTATTGCAGGTGCAGCGGCAGGCGCATTTAACGGAATAACAACAGCCATAGACAAGGGGTTAAAAGTATTCAGTGCCTTGCTGGATTTTTTCGCCGGTGGATTCATGGGGAATTGGAATAGTGCCGCAGATGGCTTTAAGGATAGTCTGAAAAATATATTTCCGGCTGATATTGCAGAAGGATTAATAAAGGCATTTGATAAGGCACTGCCAGTAATTACAGCAGTTGCCGAAGGGGTAAAAGCAAGCATAGGCGGCATGGTGGAAGATGCCAAGAAGATATTTGAAAGTTTCAAAACTGCTTTAAGCGGTGTAGGAACGTTTTTTAAGGGCGTTTTCACCGGAGATATGGAAACGGCTTTAGGTGGGTTTAAAACAGCATGTAGCGGCATATTGGACACCATAGGGAACATATTTAAAGGCAGGATAAACGCAGTTAAGAATTTTGTTCTTACTGCCTTTTCCAATTTTCTGCCAGAAAATACCATGAACAAAATAGCTGCGGCGTTTGATACGGTAACGGCGGCATGGGATATAGCCATAAGCGCAGCAAAAAGACTTGTGGAAGAATTTGTGCAGGCAATAAAACCATTGATTGACAACGTAAAAACCGTTTTAAGTGGCATTTCGCAGTTTATCAAAGGAGTGTTTACCGGCGATTGGAAGGGCGCACTGAATGGATTGAAAACTATAGCAGGTGGCGCATTGTCCGGTTTGGTAAATATCATTAAAGTACCATTTACTATGATTTCAAATTTGGTAAAAGGAGCAATTAACAGCTTTAAAAGCATGAATATCATAAAAACGATATTTACGGCAGTAGGAACCGCAATAAAGAATGTGCTAACCAAATGCGGCGTTGATATGAACAAATTCAGCGCAAACATAAACAATATAAAGACGAGGGTTAGCAGCATCATAAATAACTTAAAAACCATATTCAGTACAGTTTTCGGAGCAATTGGAAAAGTTGTAAGGGCAACGGCTACTGTAGTAGCAAACATTTTCGGAAAAAGGATAAGTAATACATGCAGCACGGCAGGGGCAGTTATTACAGCTTTTAAGGCAGTTGCAAGCGCAGCATTTAGTTTTATATCCGGTACCATTCAAAAAGCGATGGCTGTTATTGTTCCAGTGGTAAAAGTTGCCTTTTCTGCAATTTCCGGTGGCATTTCGGCAGCGGTACAGAGTATAACGGAAATCATCAGCGGACTAATGACGGTATTTGACGGTATCACAACGTTTATTTCCGGCGTATTTACTGGCAATTGGTCGCAGGCGTGGGAAGGTGTCAAAACTATATTTTCCGGCGTATTTGAAAGCCTTGTCGCATTATGTAAAACACCAATTAATGCGGTTATTGGTATTATTAATGGTGCAATTTCCGGCATTAACAATTTAGGTATAACGGTTCCTGATTGGGTGCCACTAATCGGCGGTAATGCCTTTTCAATCAATATCCCTACAATCCCGATGCTATACAAAGGTACGGATAATTGGCGGGGCGGTACGGCAATGATTCACGATCGAGGCGGTGAAATCGTAGACCTTCCAAGAGGCACAAGGGTTTACCCACATGACAAATCGGTCAGCATGGCAAGACAGGAGGGCGCAGCAGCAAGCGGATCCGGATCCATTAATATAACTATACAGAAACTGGCAGACAAAATAGAGGTGCGCAATGACAAGGATATAGATAGAATAGCCGAAGCGTTAGCATTAAAACTGAAAAAAGTGGCATTAAATACCGGTGCGATATAAGGGAGGGATAGTATTGGAAATTTGGCTCAAGCAGGAAGGAAAAAAGTTTAGATTTGCAGTAATACCAGCAGAGTATGAGTTGACAAGTACAAGTAATAACACATCGGTTAATATCAACTCATTAGGTGAAATAAATTTGTTAGGCAAGAGAAATCTTAAAACGGTTTCTTTTGCCTCTTTTTTTCCAAAGCGTAAGTATTATTTTTGCCAGTATACAGGATTTCCAACACCGAAAGAAAGCGTGCAGATCATTGAAGAAATGAAAGATAAAGGGATATTAAGAATAACAATGACAGGAACGCCGGTAAATATGGAGTGTACAATAGAAAGTTTTACATGGGGAGAAAATGACGGTACAAAAGACATTAACTTTACGATTGAACTTAAAGAATATCGCAAGCCAAAAGTGAAGACAGTAGAAAAAAAAGAAGTCGTAACCAATAATATAGAGCCAGTAGATACAAACCGGACAGCAAAGGAAGTAAAAAGTACAACCTATACTGTAAAAAGCGGCGACAACCTAAGTAAAATAGCAAAAAATCTAACCGGTTCAAGTGCAAACTGGCAGGCAATTTATAATCAAAATATAGGGGTTATTGGGGGAAATCCCAATCTAATATATCCCGGTCAGGTGTTGGTGATTTCAGTATGATAATAGAATGGACAAATCGGAAAGATGGGAGTACTACAGATATTACACAACTTATAACAAGTGTGAGTTGGGGAGGTTCAACATCGCAAGCAGCACGAACAGCAGAAGTAGCAGTTACGAATGCACCAGATGATAAAAATATTGTGCAGCTTACTATTGCAACGGGTGATGTGATACAGTTATATGAAAATAGTAATTTAGTATTTTATGGAGAAGTGCAAACACGAGAAAAAACCAGTGAAACAGGAATGGTAACTTACAATTGCAATGATTTGCTAATACACCTGCTAAAAAGTACCGCTGTTTATAATTTTGCTGACACAACAGCAGAGGATATAACAAAAAAGGTATGTGCGGATTTTTCCATTGAGATGGGAACTATAGCAGAGACAAAAGCAACAATTAAAAAAATGATTGTAGATGGCAGCACAATATATGACATTATTATGCTGGCTTATACGAAAGCAGCCAGACAAACAGGTGAAAAATATATTTGCCGAATGGATGGTACTAAATTGTTAGTAGAGATCAAGGGTACGCAGATAGAAAATTTTGTACTTGCAGAGGAATACAACATAACGAATACATCGTACCAAGAAACTATAGAGAATATGGCTAATGTAATAAAAATTTATGATGATACAGGGAAACAGATCGGTGAAATTAAAAATGATGAATGGGTAAAACAATATGGCGTTTATCAACAAACATATAAAAAAGAAAAGGGAGTAAATGAAACACTGGCAGCAGAAAACCTTTTAAATGGCATAGAAATGAACGTAACACTGGAAGGAATTAATGGTGATTTGAAATGTGTTGCTGGCAATGGAGTAGAAGTATATGACAAATCAACAGGTTTAAGCGGTTTGTTTTGGATTGATAGCGATACCCATGTTTGGGAGAACGGCACTCATACAATGAGCCTTGAATTGAATTTTAAAAATATCATGGATAGCAAAGAAGATAGTAATCAAGAAACATAGGAGGGAACTATGAACGCTTATGAGGAACTATTAAAGGTTATGCGAAGCGAAGGAAATAGAGATAATACCTGCCCCATACAAATAGGAGTAATGAATAGCGCAACCTCCTGTAGTGCTGGTAATCTGGAATTAACAGGTAGTGATTTAATGATTGCGGAACACCTGCTGACCGGATATCACAAAGCAGTTGATAATGATACCCCATCGAAGCAGAATGCAACTACTTTTTGCAGTCCGTTAAAAAAAGGTGACGAAGTAGCATTGTATCGGTTGAGTGATGAAAAATATATAATTTTAGAAAGGTTGGTAAGGATATGAGTTTATTTCCTGCATATATCGAAAATGATGATTCGTGGAAGTTAAGAGCGAATGAGAAGAAAACTCCCAAGGAATATGAAATAGATTTTAAAACAGGACAATTGACCGGAAAGATCGTTGAGGGTTTAGAAGCCATAAAAGTTTGGATTTGGCTTACTTTGCAAGTGGCTAGATATAGATATCATATTTACACGTGGGATTATGGGAATGAATTTGAGGATTTAATAGGGCAGGGATATACGGATGAACATATAGAAGCAGAAGCCCATAGAATGACAGAGGATTGTCTATTAATAAATGAACATATACAAAGCATTTCTGATTTTTCAACTAATCTTAATGGTAGTAAACTACAGATCAGTTTTACTGTAAATACAATCTATGGAAATCTAAACATAGAAAATATAGCCATAGCAAGCGCAGGATAGGAGGGTGACTATATGTTAGAAGATAAGACGCACAACAATATTATGCTTGATCTGATTAATGGTGTAGACAGTGACGTAAATACAGGAGAAGGAACATTAATCCACCATTCTTTTGCAGGAGCAGCGACGGAATTTGAACAGGCGTATATTAATTTGAGGGTTATAGATCAAAATGGAAGTGCAGAAACGGCAGACAGGGAACATTTAATATTAAGAGCCAAAGAGCAGGGAATTATACCATTGGAAAAAACAAATGCAATTTGGAAAGCAGTTTTTAACATTGATGTTAATATCAATAGTAGATTTTCAGCAGGTAAAATGACCTATAAATGCATTGAAAAAATGGGATCATTAACTTACCGTCTTATGTGTGAAACAAAAGGGGTGGAAGGTAATGTAAAACAAGGTGACTTGCTGCCCATACAATACATCAATGGGTATGAAAACGGAGAACTGATTGAACTATTAACACCTGCGAGAGATGATGAAGAAACCGAAACATTTCGCGCACGGTATTTTTCTATTATAAGTGCAACACAGGCTTTTGGCGGAAATAGAACACAATATAAGCAGATTATGAATGAAATGGAAGGGGTGGGAGCCTGTAAAATATATAGGGTTACAAGCGAACAACGCCGGATCAATATTTATTTTTTGGATAGTCAGTTTAGTACACCAAATACAACCTTGGTTTCAGATATTCAAGAAATTATAGATCCTATTGGTAAACAAGGGGAAGGCGAAGGGAAAGCCAGTATTTATCATGTGGTGGATTTACTTCCATGTGAATCAAAACTTGTAGAGATCGTTGCAAAAATAACTTTAGACAGTGGGTATGAGTGGGAAGAATTATTGCCAATAATTCAGACCAAATTAGACGAGTATTATTTGGAACTAGCTAAAGGGTGGGAAAATACGGATTATATCACCGTTAGAATTTTACGGATCAATTCGGCAATTGCAAGCGTGGAAGGGGTTATTGATGTACAGGAAACACAATTAAATGGAAATGAAGAAAATTTGATTTTAGAATCTAACGAGATTCCGATCAGAGGGGAATTGATATGCAGAGAAATATAATTTCATATTATCCGCCAATCATTAAAAATATAAAAGAAATTCAAGAGATTGCCAAATCAGAGGATATTGAATTTTTAAAATTAAAGCAAGCATCAAAAGATGTTGGAAATAATATGTTCGTACTTACGGCTAATCTTTCCGGCGTTATACGTTTTGAGAATATGTTAAATATAGTGCCGGATAAAAACCAGAGTTTAGAAGAAAGACGTGCCAATATTCTGGCAAGAATAAACAATAAAAAAATAAGTCTAAATAAGCTAAGGGAGATTCTTTTAGGATATGCACAGATCGCATTTAAGATAGATTATTACAATGAGGATCTGGGAATTATATTATATGAAGATACTAACAGTTTGCAGATAATGTCAAAATTGGCAGATGAAATATTACCATTAAATATTTTTTACTACTTTGTTTTTCATTTAAGCAATATAAACGCTATAATATGTACGTGTAGCAACCTAATGCTAAAAAGTGAATTTCATATAAGGGATAATGAAACGCTGGTGAATGATGGCAGCTATAAGATGGATGGAACTTACTATATGAATGGATATATTACGGATCAATCTCATGATTTTTACCCTTTGCAAATAAACATAATGGGTGAGGTTTGCTCAAAGTTGAGTAATGAGACAGGCTTTATAACAAATACAAATGCTGTTAATAATATCGCAATAGGGTTACGCAATTTAAAGATAAAGAATGAACTCCATATAAGACATAAAGAAATGATTGTGAATGATGGCAGCTATAAAATGGATGGTTCTTGTTATATGAATGGATATATTACGGATCAATCTCATGATTTCTATCCATTGCAAATGACCGTAACAGATGAAGTTCGTATTTTTACAGGATACGCAGGAAAACTAAAGATTGAAAAAGATATTGTGTATAATGATGGTAGTTATAAAATGGATGGTAGTATTTTCATGGGTGCAGCAACAATATATGAAATATAAAGGGCGACTGGAAACGGTCGCTTTTTGTATATAATCAATGAACAAGAAAAGGAGAGTGAACAAAATGGCAGGAGTTATAACCGCAATAGGCAGGGAAAAGCTTTGCAGGGCGCACGCAGGGGAAATACCATTACCTAAGATTGCAAAAATGGCATTTGGTGATGGCGGCATAGACCAGCAAGGGGGTGTGATAGCGGAAACAGGGGAAGAAACAGCATTAAGAAATGAGTTATTGGCTAAAGCTATAGATTCTTACAGTTTTCCAATTCCCACAACATGCCGCTATCTGGCAAAGTTGAGTAAAGCGGATCTCGCAAATCAAAGTATAAGCGAGCAGGGGTTAATAGACGAGGAGGGCGATCTGATAGCATATAAAACATTTTTATCTAAAGGTAAGGATAGCGATATGGAATTTAGTTTTGAAATGGATGAAATTTTTTAAGGAGGAAAAGAGATGCCACATCATGAAATTAAAAGCCCACCAGAATTTACAGCACAGGTTAGAGCCTTTGAGGTAACAGATCCGGTTCATGCGGATGTTTATAATGCGGTGATTAAGCAGCTAATAAATAATGATATATATTTGAAAGAAATCAGGGGCGAATATTTCAGCAATTTATTGTACGTTGGCAGAGAATTGACAAAATTCAGTTGGGAAGAATTGTCAACAATTGCGAAAGAAGGAACCACGGAAGAAAATAATATTTATGTTGGTGATTATAAGCAATTAACGCTTTCGCATACAGAAAGAGAGGTTACAACAGAATATACGGTACGCATGCAGGTAGCCGGTATTAATACCTATGCGGCATATGATTTTAAATCGAATTACCCCAAGCATCACATTGACTGGATATCAATAGAATTGTACCCAAGGTTAACTTATATGTGGAACGAGGACTGTAATAATGATGGTGTGACCAGTACTTTAAAAGCACCTTACTGTAATAGTCTGATGCGTTCTTGGTTGGGGGCATTGTCGCAGGAACTTCCAGAAAGCATACAAGAGTTAATTACAAGGAAATATATGTATATGGAGGAAAAATATGATGAAAAATCTCCATACAATGCAACAGGGGCAGAAGCATATACAACAGATTTACTATGGTTACCAACAGAGTATGAAATATTTGGTACAGTTGCTTGCGGCTCTAATCGTTGGTCACCAGTTGGTCAGGTGCAATATCCCCTATTTGCAAATGGTGGTCAGGTGAATAGGATAAAAGCGATAGTTGTTGAAGAGGGACGTTTAAGTAACGTGCCGTGGTGGACTATGACATTAGCAGAAGGATCAGATGTAGATGTAGTCTATGTATCTGATTCAGGGGTGGTTAATACGGCTAATGTGGCTAGCAAATTCAATGTTCCCATTTGTTTTAGACTTTAAAAGATGGAGATTAAAAAGCCGACAGGCTTTATTTTTTTACAAAAAAAGGAGGCAATAATGAAAGATTTTTTATTAGCAGTAAAGGCGGCAACGCCAACAGCAAACACCACAGGGTTAAGTATTTCAGCCATATTCACAGCGATCGCCGCTGTATTCGGGCAGGTGCCTTTTATACTTGTCTTGTTCTTTATATCGGTTGTATTGGACTATGCGACAGGGTGGATAAAAGCAAAGTATTTTTTGCGTGATTGGAACTCAAAAACCGGATTGCAGGGGATTATCAAAAAGGTTATGTATTTCGTACTGATCGGCACCGCCTTTTTAATTGGGTGGTGCATTATGGAAGTAGGCGTAAGCATAGGTACGAACTTAGAATTTGCCATGCTGATCGGTTGGTATGTTACCGCCGTAATGCTTGTGAATGAACTTACAAGCATTTTAGAAAATCTTTATGTAATCATACCGGAAAAAGTACCTGTCTGGTTAATAAAAACGCTCAAAATAGCGGACGAGAAATTAGACAATAAGATCAACGATGTAGTGTGCAAAAGCCAAAATTGTAACATCTGCACATTGCAAGAGCGTTGCAACTTAAAGAAGGAGGAAAAGGTGGAATAAACAGCAAGTACAACAACGAAGATCAGTTGCAAACCGCAACTTTTCAATAAAAATTTAAAGGAGGACATTATTATGTCGAAGGATTATGTAAAACAGGAAGATCACGCAGCGGATGATTGCAGAATTAACGAAAAGGAACATAGCCATCCTGATATGGATTGCGGCCATCGTGTGGAAACAGGGCCAGGCGTAGGGCCACAGAAGGCGGTTGATCAGCGGCCATTCCGTGGGCCGGATCCGACTGCGCCGAGCAGTGCTAACGGCGATCAGGATCCAAAGCATGGGCCAAGTGTGAAATAAGGTAAACAATAAAAGTTGCAGTGGTGCAACAAATCATGAGGACGGGTGACCGTCCTCAATATCATTTCGAGGAGGATTTTTATTTGAAAACGAAAGCGGAATTAGTAGCATGGTGTGAAAGCAAATTAGGGACACCATATGTGTACGGTGCAAAAGGGGCGGTACTTACGCAGTCGCAGATCAATACGTGGGCGGCATTATATCCATCCACATTCACAACATCTTATATAGCGAAAGCAAAAAAATATATCGGACAGGCTTGTACAGACTGTAGTGGTCTAATTAGTTGGCTGACCGGCATACTTAGGGGCAGTTCAAACTATAAGGACACTGCCTCCCAAACGGTGGCAATCGGCAAGCTGGATGAAAGTATGATTGGATGGGCATTGTGGAAGTCCGGTCATATTGGCATATATATAGGCAATGGTTATTGTGTAGAAGCAAAGGGGATTGATTATGGCACTATCAAGTCCAAGGTATCCGCTACGGCGTGGACGCATGTATTGAAGCTATGCGACATTGATTATACGGATAGCGGCAACGTATCAAGCACATATGAGATCGCTACCGGCGTGGCTGGCTTGACCATAACAGCATTATCCCTGTACGTCCGAGATTACCCCAAGACGGGGAATATCGTGGATACCCTATCCCAAGGAACAACAGTATACCCGACCGGCAAGGCATTCGTTAATGGCAATGCTTGGTTGCAGATTCCAGATGGTTGGATATCAGGCAATTATGTAGAGGGTTGGATTAAGGAATCTGGCAGCGCATGGTGGTATGTAATGGCGGGGTACACATACCCAGCAGGAACCCTGCAGGAGATTGGCGGCAGTTACTATGCTTTTGATCCGGACGGTTGGATGTTGACCGCTGACCGGATTAGCGAGAGCGGGGCAATAGTATTATTATAAATTTGATTAGGAGGTATAATGTTGGCAAAGAAAACAATACAGGAATCAACAGCAACAACTATACAGGCGGCGCAGGAATTGCCAGATATTGATAGTGTGCATAAATTAACATCCTGCGGTTTTAAAAGCAAAAATGAGGCAATGATGGCGGCAGGAGGGGCAAAGAAAAAAGGCTTTTCAGTGAAACTAATTATTGAAAAAGGACTATACAAGTTACTTTTTGCCGAAGAAATTAGCAAGGAAACAGCGTTAGAAGTGCTAAAGAGCGTTGAGGCAGCAGGCTTAAAAGCTGAAATTAATTAGGAACAATAAGCAACCAAAGAAAGTTGGAACAAGGCAAGGCAGAGTACACACAGAGATCAAACGGTTTGCAAACGACCATTTTATAAGGAAAAAAGTTCTGTAAGCGATAAGAATATTCGTAGGAGAATTACTAAAACCCTTGAAAATGTAATATTTTCAAGGGTTTTTAAATGTTTGTGAGTGTAAGATAATTTAAAAAACTGCTATTAAGAAACAGTTTTACTTGTAATTAGCACGATAGCGTGATAATATATTTATATATAAAATTATTTTATTGAATTTGGAATAAAATCCACCTGTGAAGCAATAATATATAGGAAAAGGAGGTTTATCATGCTTGTTCAATATGCGGTTAGAAATTTTAAATCAATTAAGGATGAGATTATAATTAATTTTACGGCAGATAAAAAGTCACGGAAAAATAACTGGGTAACTATGCAAGAAAGCCAGGAATTATATAAGGCTATAGGGTTAATTGGTCCCAATGCCTCTGGAAAAACTAATATTGTCGAATCAATTGTTTTTGCATTTAGATTTATTCTCGGAACAATTAGTCGGAGAGAAAGTGCCAAGATAAATATTGAACGATTTGGTTTTGACGAAAGTCATCGTATGAAACCGGCAACTTTTGAATTCATTTTTTATCAGGATCACATCAAATATGTATACGGTTTTTCTGTTAATGAGAAAGAAGTTTTGGAAGAATATTTGATGGGATATTTCTCTGCCAAGGCCAAAACATTATTTGAACGAAACGGCCAAAATTTCGAATTTAAAGGAAATGATGCTAAACTACAAAAGGAGATTGCGCAAAAAACAAACAGGAACCGTTTGTATATGCCGGTGGCAGCTGAATGGGGATATGCGCCGATAAAAATAGCATATGAGTGGTTTGGTTTCATCTCACGGCAGTATTTGGATTTTAATGTTATTAGCATGATTGAAGAAATTGCTAAAGACAAAATAAGAAAATCTGTTTTGATTAAAGAACTTCAAAACGCGGACTTTAATATAAAAGATATCTATATAAAAAAGAAAAAAATGAGTAAAGAAGATTATGGCATTATTCAGCGATTATTGAGTGAAGTGGTAAATGAGATGGGAGAAATCAGCATTCCTGAAAGTAGTGCAACGATTCATGTTGTGCATGAAAATGCGGAAGGACAAACGTTTGATATACCATTGGATGAGGATTCCGCCGGAACAGAAACTATTGTTCAAAACATCGCGGAACTTCTATATATTAGTGCTGATGGTGGATTGATGATTGAAGATGAACTTGGCAAAGCATATCATACAAAATTGACACAACATTTTTTAGCAATGGTGAAGTCCCCTGATATCAATAATGGAGGAGCCCAACTGTTATTTACATCACATGATACGAAAGTCTTGAATCTAATGAACCCGGATCAAATTTATTTAGTAGACAAGGATGAATCAGGATCAACTATTGTTAAGCTATTAAGTGATTATATTATCAGAGAGAATGATAATATAGAATTGGGATATTTAAAGGGACGATACGGAAGTGTACCATATATGAAGGGATAGGATATGGCCAAGCGTACCAGAGGAAAAGAAATAAAAGGAAAAAAGACAAAAGATGAACCCAGGTGCATAATATATCTTTATACGGAAGGAACGACAGAGCGAATTTATTTAGAGCATTTTGCAAATCGTTCATATAACGTTGAGATAGTCCCAGTTGATCCTGACAGTCATACGGATGCATATGGAATTGTGAAGTTTGCGAAGCAGCATATCGATAACGTGGGATTAGATTTAAAGTTAGGTGACAGGGGATATTGTGTCTTTGATTCAGATCCTAAGTCCAACACAAAGATTAAGGAGACATTTGATCTGCTATTTGGTTATAAGGAAAAAGGTCTATCGTTTGTTTTTTCGAATCCTTCATTTGAGGTGTGGTTTGCATTGCATTTTGGTGATGTACCACATAATTTAAGTGCCGAAAAAATGAAAAAGCATGTGAAAAAGCATATAAAAGAGAAATATCCGCGCTATTCTGAGACAACAGATATATATGATTTTCTTGCGGATAAACAATGCGAAGCGTTAAAACGATCAAAAATCTTACATAAAGCGCAGAAGAATGCATATGATACGGTTTACTCCCATGAATGTAATCCATATACAAATATATTTGAATTTATTGATTATGTGAATGAAATAAAGGAAAAGTACCGAAAATAAATATATAAGAAGATACCCCGGATTATTTCCGGGGTTTTTGTGTATTTCAATAATCGCAGGGTAGTTAATTCACCCCAAAACAGTTACCGTATCCCCGGAAGCCTCATCATGACTTCAGTACCCTGACCAAGTACGCTGGCATACGTCAAGCCGTAATCCTCCCCATACAAAAGCAGCAGCCGCTGATGGGTATTATAAATTCCGATATTACTGCCGCTGCGGCTGCTGCCGGTGCCTTTCAGAATAGAAGCCAGTGCATCTTCATCCATTCCCATCCCATCATCCGAGATCTGAAAAACAATATCCTCACCTTCCGTCCAGGCCGTGATAACGATGGTACCGCTCTTATC